>Ga0209396_1000776_pt1 | contig 36727 bp, 34 predicted proteins | sample GOMGulsemesocosm_6_FD_184638 | JGI IMG/M metagenome (GOLD analysis project Ga0209396, IMG submission 184638) | Methane-oxidizing microbial communities from mesocosms in the Gulf of Mexico - GOM8C Gulf of Mexico (SPAdes) (version 2) | ecosystem: Environmental > Aquatic > Marine > Cold seeps...
CTGTTACACCGTTTTTACAAGCGGATGCGATGGTCCAAAGTAAAAGCCAGATCCAAGGCGCACAGTTGCAAGGAATAGACCCTTCATCCTACCCGCAATGGGACGTTATTCGTCAGAATATGCTTATCGGTGATATCTCATTACTGCAATCAGGTAAGTACAACATCATTATTGGCCGCAGTATGGCTAAATCATTGAATGTTAAACTTGGCGATAAAGTCAGACTTATTTCCACCAAAGGCAGCATTTTCACCCCGATGGGACGTGTGCCGAGCCAACGTAAATTTACGGTGGTGGGGATTTATTCTGTTGGTTCTGATGTCGAAGCCACCCAGGTATTGGTTAATATTACCGATGCCGGTAAGTTGGCGCGCTTAAAACCCTCGAGTCCGATGCAGCATCGAGTGTTTGTACATGATCCGTTTTCTGTTAACGAGTTAGCAAATCGAGATTTCTTCAGTGACTTTGACTCAATGGACTGGCAGACAGCACGTGGTGAATTATTCCAAGCCGTTAAAATGGAAAAGAACATGATAGGTTTATTGTTGTTCTTAATCATTACCGTTGCTGTGTTTAACATCTTGTCATCATTAGTCATGCTGGTAACAGAAAAAGAAACGGACGTTGCTATCATGAAAACCTTGGGCATGGATAGACCGACTATTGTGCAAATCTTTGTTATCCAAGGGGCCTGGACCGGAGTGCTGGGTGCAATGGCCGGTGGCATTATGGGCATTGCATTAGCGGCTAATTTAAATGAGTTTATGTCCCTTATTGGGCTTAATCTGTTAGCGCAAGCATCCGGCGGTGCCCGCTTATTACCTGTTTTATTTGATTGGTCGCAGATTGCGTCTATTATTTTCGGTGCGATTGCATTAAGTCTACTCGCAACAATTTACCCTGCATTTAGAGCGGCAAATGTAAAACCTGCCGAGGCATTACGATATGAATAATTCTTTATTAGTTTGCAATAATCTCGAAAAAGTTTACCAAGAAGGTAATCTTGATACACACGTTTTAAAGCAAGTGTCGTTAACTGTCGAAAAAGGCGAGTTAATTGCGATTGTAGGCCGTTCTGGTTCTGGTAAAAGTACCTTATTACATTTGATGGGCGCGTTAGATACACCGACCTCAGGCTCGGTATACCTTCATGGTGTTGATATTCACAGCATGTCAGAGAAACAGCAAGCGGCGATGCGCAATCAAAATATGGGCTTTGTGTATCAATTTCATCACCTACTCAATGAGTTTACTGCGTTAGAAAATGTGTGTATGCCGTTATTAATCGCGGGTATGAAAGTGACGCTCGCTAAACAAAAAGCCTTGGCAATATTAGCGCGAGTGGGGTTATCTCACCGTGTTGAACATAAACCAAGCGAGCTTTCTGGTGGTGAACGTCAACGTGTTGCGATTGCCCGCGCCTTGATTAATGAACCCAATATTGTGTTTGCTGATGAACCGACGGGTAACTTAGACCAAAGCAGTGCTGAAACGATTTTCAATTTGATAAAAGAGTTAAATGAAACGTGTGATACAGCCTTTATTATCGTCACTCATGATGAAGAACTCGCTAACCGATTAGGACGTACTTTGCATATGGCCGATGGTGTATTGACCAATGATTGCGAAACGGTGCCGGTAAGTGCTGTGATGGAGGAGGTATAATGTTTCGTCCGTTAGCGGCTTATATCGGATTGAGGTATACATCGTCTAAGCGTCGTAATGGTTTTATCGCGTTTATCTCGGCGTCTTCAACAGTGGGCATTGCTTTAGGTGTAATGGTACTGATCATCGGTTTATCGGCAATGAACGGCTTTGAGTATGAGCTTAAAAATCGGATCTTAGCGGTTGTGCCTAATGGTGAGCTAGAAGGGGTGAGTCAACCTTTCGATGATTGGCAGCGCACACAGAATAAATTACTTACACATCCTGAAGTTGTCGGTGCAGCACCTTTCATTAAGCTTAACGGTTTATTGCAAAAAGGTAATGAGTTAAAGGCGGTACAACTTCGCGCGGTTGACAGTGAGGCTGAAAAGCAAGTCTCTGAAGTATACCGTTATGTTGCGCAAGGAACTTGGGATAGTCTTAATGATCCAGCTAATAACAGGCACGTTGTACTCGGTCGAGGCATTGCAAAAGAGCTCAGTTTAGACCTTGGTGATACTGTCACGGTATTATTATCGCAACAATCAGGCCAATCCTTTAAAGCGCCACGTCGTTTTAGTTTTACTGTTTCTGGCATTATTCATCTTAGTGGTCAATTAGATAACAACCTTGCTTATGTGCCTTTAAGTGCAGCTCAAGACATTCAAGATAAAGCGTTTAAAGCAGATGGTATGAGTATTAAGGTAACTGATATTTTTTCTGCAAATCGTATTGTGCGTGAAGCGGGTAACCAGTTAGATCATTACTTGTATATCCGTAGCTGGATGACCAGTCAGGGTTTCTTATATCAAGATATACAGATGGTTAAAAGTTTGATGTACGTGATCTTGATCTTAGTCATTGCCGTGGCTTGTTTTAATATTGTGACAACATTAGTGATGGCTGTTAATGATAAGCGTGCTGATATTGCCATTTTAAAAACCATGGGTGCGTCAAATACGTTACTGCGTTTAATCTTCATCGTACACGGCGGTATTAACGGTATTCTTGGTGTTGTGTCAGGGACAATACTGGGTATTTTAATCTCAGAGAATCTAACTGTGATTATCAAATTTATTGAACGCTTAATTGGCCATGAGTTCTTATCGGGTGATATTTACTTTATTGACTTTTTACCGTCACAACTGGCCTTAAACGATGTGCTGGTGGTTGGTGGTGTTGCTATGATTATGAGTGTGATAGCCACAATTTACCCAGCAAATAAAGCCTGTTCAGTACAGCCTGCACGTGAATTAGGGAATAAATAACGAACTTCCTCGTACATTCCTGCAGATATTAAAAAGGCCACATCACTGATAAAGTGATGTGGCCTTCTCATTTTTAATACTTATTTTGTGCGTGACTCTTTGCGTTTGTTCCACGCATTAATAATTTTCCAACGCCATAACCAGCGAATACTAAAATAACCAACGATAGCAAAAAATGTACCGGATACTAAACAGCCGAGTAAAAATGCCGGACCATATAAAGATATTGCCTGTATTAGCCATTCCATAGTGAGTTCAAAAGAAAATGGGTGGACAGGAACTTGCAATAACCATGCTCCTAATACGTAGGTTGCATAGAACATTGGCGGCATGGTAACTGGGTTTGATAACCAAACAAGTGCAACGGATAACGGTAAGTTAACACGAAATAAAATAGCAAAACCTGCGGCTAACAACATCTGAAAAGGTACGGGAACAAACGCCATAAAAAGACCAACAGCAAATGCACCCGCTGCAGAGCGGCGATTCAAGTGCCAAAGATTTGCGTTATGTAACAGGTCACCAAAGATCTTTAGGTGCTTGTGTTCTTTAATTGATTCAGGATCTGGGAGATATTTTTTAATTAAATTCTTAGGCATAATTCTAATCAAATGTCAGGGGTAATGAATGACCTTAAAGGCCATACTACTTTCCATTACCATATTAATAAGTATGTTCTTTGTAGATATTGAACGCATTCAATTTATCACGATAATAACAGTCGCTGCCTTCATCCTTGTTTACGCTAAAGTACCACCTATATTAGTACTTATGTTTGTCGCATTAAGCTGGTCTATTTTGTATAAAAACAACGTGATAAATGAATCAAATATATTATTTTACAATACTGGGTCCCAATACAAACAACCGTCAACTACAGTAGCACAAGACAATATCATAACAGCTGAGGTAATAACATTAGTAAATAAAAAAAACCTACTTTCGTTTGATGTAAAGGTGATAGAAATTAATAATAGGTTACTTTCTTATATGCAACCGAAACTAGCCTTAAAGTGGCCCAAACCAGATTATGATTATCCGAGGGATCTTGGTATTGGTCAAGTGTGGCGCTTTAAGGTGCGACTCAGTAATACTCAGCAACCGAAATTGTTATCACGGCATATAAAATTTGCAGGCATCATAACTAAAGGAGAGGTAATACAATCTAAGCTTAGTTTGCGTGGCGATTTGTATCAAATATTCAAATCAGTATTGCCAGCCAATCCCAACCCTATGCTATACGCATTAACGTTTGGTGACAGAAGTTACATTACAAATCAACTTTGGACACAGCTGCAACTTCTGGGCATTGGTCATCTTGTTGCTATTTCTGGTTTGCATATTGGGCTTATATTTGGCTTCTGTTATATTGTTATGCAAGGATTGTTAAAGTTGTTTAAAACGCCTTATGATCTAGTCATCAGTTTGACGATGAGTATTATTTTTGCAATATTTTATGCTTGGGTCGCGGGTTTTTCATTACCTGCATTACGCGCCATTATTTTATTGTGCTTGCATTGTTTATATCGTGTCCAATATTACAAAGTTAATTTATCTCAACTTTTTGCAATGATGTTGCTGGTTACTTTGCTGCTAGATCCCTTAGCTGTATTTTCAATTAGTTTTTGGTTGTCATTTTCAGCAATGGCGGCTGTTTTCATCCTTGTTTGGCTGAATAAGAAAATTATACCTGTCGCTCTGGATCGAAACAGTATTGTGACAAATAGGAATAGAGTAACTGGGGTATTGAAGAGTTCACTGCATAAAGTCACTCACCTTTGTTATAGCCAAACGTTACTCACGGTACTTATATTACCTATTCAGGTGGCAGTCTTTTCTGGTTTTAGTGCACTGTCTGCTTTGGTTAATTTAGTTTTTATTCCGGTGTTTAGTGTATTGATATTGCCTGTGTTGTTAGTGGCTGTACTCTTGTTAGCAATCATGCCTGAACTGAGCAGTATAATGATTGCTAGTGTCAATGACGTATTGAATTTCATCCAAGGTGTTTGGGGGTCGTTAACGGTTAATGATTTCATTTGGCTGCAGTTTGATGGTGCATTCGATAATGTTTATTCTAATAGTCTGTATCTCATGCTAGTACTATTGATTGTAAGTTTTATATTAAAGCCGTTACGGGTTACATTTCATTCTTTATCCTTGTTATTATTACCATTAATTTGTTATAGCTATTTTAGTTGAGTTAGGAGCATTCATGAATAAGACCGTTAAAGCAGGGCTTTTATCTGCATTTTTATTTCCAGGGGCTGCACACTGGTGGTTAAAAAAACAACTAGCGGCAGTTATCTATGCAATTGCTGCGGCGTTACCGCTTTATTACATAGTAGATGTCACTATGACGCAAACGCAATTGGTAGTAGACAAAGTATTGATGTCTGGTGGGCAGATAGACTTACTGAGTATTAATGAAATAGTGACGCAACAAATGGCTAATCTCGATACACAAGGTGTTTACCTTGCTACGGTCACGTTATTCTGCGTATGGCTGGTCAATATATTCGATGCGATCAGACTAGCGAGAAAGCTTGAGCATGCATAAGTGCGATTGAAGTTTCAGTCTCTATGAATCATAGACGGCCGTAAATGCTTGATCTAACGTATCAAAATGAAAAGTAAAACCAACATCGAGTAATCGAGTTGGTAATACCCGTTGGCCATAAATAATGAGATCGGCACGTTCGCCCAATAACAGCCGTAAAAATAGTGCAGGGGTAGTAAACCGTGCTTTCTTACCAAAGCAAGCGGCTAATTTATTCGAAAACTCTCGATTGGTTACAGGGTTTGGCGATGTAAAGTTAAAGGTACCAGATATTGATTTGTTCTGTATTAAATAATTGATGGCAGCGACCATGTCATCAATATGTATCCAAGACATATATTGCTCACCCGTTCCGATAGGACCGCCAAGTCCTAATTTAAAAGGAAATTCCATTTTTTGTAAGGCGCCTTTATTCTTACCTAATACAATTCCTGTTCGTATTATTGCTGTTCGAGTTAACGGGCAGGCTGTGCGGGCTATTTCTTCCCAATGTTCACAGAGATGACTCGCATATTCAGGATTATGCTCAGTATGGTTTTCGTCAATAACGTGCGCGCCTTGCCGGCCGTAAGCACCAATAGCTGAACCACTAATAAAAACCTCGGGGGTGATAGTCTTTGTTGACATTAGGTCCACTAAATCTTGGGTTATTTCCCAGCGACTCGATTCTAAAGTATGCTTGTGTTTGGTACTCCACATTTTATCCATAATAGGTGAGCCAGCTAGATTGATCACTGCATCAATATGGATAGCACTCGGTAACTCATGTAACTGCGAGATGAACTTGATGTTGTCAGCTGAAATATGTGAAAAAATATTTTTGGCATTCTTGATATCGCGGGTTAATACCGTGAAGTTATAATCATCCTGAAAGGTATTAATAAATGCTTGGCCGATAAAGCCAGTGCCACCCGTTATCAATATATGCATGCTTGCTACTCAGTTAGTTATGCTACTTTTAGTGTAGGTCATTTTAGTCTGATTTATAATATTGTTTTCCATTTTATGTAACAAAAAAGCAAGTAAGGGTATGTGCCTAACTTGCTTTGTTTTGTGGAGGTTTATACGTTAATGCTAACTAGCGTTGCAAAATACTAGCATACGTTTTTTTGATTTTTCGGTAATTTCACACTGCGGTAAACTAGTAATAAGTAATTTTGATTCACTTGATTTTCTGATGACAAAATAAGTGTCTTTCGTTATGTCTTGAACAGCGACTTCTAGTTTCACTTTACGTTCAACTGCGACACCTCGTGAATAAAACTGAGCAGAGAATGGACGTTTATCAATATAAATTAATTCGCTGTTCTGTGCTTGTTCTGACCACGTTTGCATTAAGCCTTTCTCTGATTGCTTACTGGTTACTTCTGTGCGTAATAGAATTGCGACAAGTAAGATTAGCACGGGTGCAATAAAGCCTGTTTTATACACTTTGTTTGATAATGGATTATTGCGCTGATATGTCACCATTAATAATGCAAAAGCGGGTAAACAAGGCATTACATAGCTAGACAGAATATTACCGCTGAATGTAAACAGTAATAACGGCGCTAACAGCCACGCCCATAAAAAACTAGTATAACTAAGCTCTGCTGTATCATCGTCTTGCTGTGTTTGCGTTTCAGCTTTCGCTCTCTTGATTATTTGTAAGCTTTTAACCCATTGATAAATAAATATCGGTGTCCATGGTAAAGCTGAAACGATAGCAAATATCCAAATGGTGCCTTTTATTTCTTTATGTGCACTGCCGTATAAATCGCCTTGCCATCCACTGACTAGAAACCGCTTAATGTGCTCACCAACAATAAAATAATTAAGGAAACCGGGAGATGAATACTCTGCAATTATATACCAAGGTAGACTTGTAGCAAGGAAGAGAGGAATACCTGTTCTCCAAGGTAAACTGCGAAACATACCAATCCAAGTCCGATTAAACAGAGCCCAGATGAACAAACTTATGCCAATTAAGACTAACGCCAATGGCCCTTTAGCTAACATGCCGACGGTTAGTCCAATAAAAAACAGATGCCCCCATAAAGTAGATTTGTTTTTATAGTTAAGCCAAAATGCCGCCATGCTTAACGTAATACCTAAAGTCAGCGCAGTGTCCGTCATGACGGCACCTGTCACCACAATAAACGTTGTTGTAGTTGCAAGGATGCCTGCTGCTAGCCATGCTTCTTGTTTACGCTCTAAGGTGCTACGCGATGGTATAATGCGATAAGCAAGCAGGCCGACGATGAATAGCACTAAGCCACCAGCGAGTAAGTGTGGCAATCTAACAGCGAACTCATTTAAACCAAATAGCGTAATACCTGTGGCACTCATCCAAGTGAATAATGGAGGTTTACCCCAAAATGGCACATTATAATCAAACATCGGCGTGACCCAGTTGCCTGTTTCAGCCATGATCCTCGCCATTTCGCCATAACGTGCTTCGGTTGTGTCCATAAGTGGAAACAACCCTAGGGTAAATAATCTTATTGCTATCGCGGTGACCACCAGTGCTATCGCTATTTTGGTTAAAGATGCATTGTTTACTACTTTAGACATGTTACTACTAGCCTTGTTTAAAATTAGTGTTGTTTACTTGATTAGTATTCACGTGATTGTTTACCTGCTGATTTAGGCTAAAGTCGTTATTTGGCTCTGCTGTTTGTTCATTCATGACAATAAAGTTGGGCCTTTGTTTTGATTCAATAAATAAGCGTCCGACATACTCTCCCATCAAACCAATCGATAATAGCTGTATACCACCAAGTAATAAGACGACCGTCATGAGGGAAGGGTAACCCGCCACCGGATCACCCCAGAACAGGGTTTTACTGACAAGCACAGCCGCCATCAATACCGAAATGATCGATGTGACTACGCCTGCTGCGGTAGCGATACGTAATGGTCTGATACTAAAAGAGGTTATACCTTCAAAGGCGAGATGAATGAGTTTGGTATAATTCCACTTCGTGGTACCAGCTTGGCGCGCATCACGGTCGAATTGCAATGTGCAAGTATTGAAACCTGGCCAAGATAGCAGGCCTTTCATGAAGCGATTACGTTCTGGTAAGTCATTGATGACGTCAACCACTTTTCGGTCTAATAATCTAAAGTCACCGACATTACGTGGCATTTCAATATCTGCCAGACGATTAATGAGTTTATAAAAAAGGTAGGCGGTTGTACGTTTTAACCAATTTTCACCGTGGCGCTCTTTACGCTGCATATTCACGACATCGTAACCACTTTGCCACTCGGTAATCATTTGAGGTATTAGCTCGGGTGGATCTTGTAAGTCGGCATCTAAAAGGATCACCGCTCGGCCTGCGGTATTAACCATGCCCGCCGTCATCGCGGCTTCTTTACCAAAATTACGACTGAGCTTAATGCAACGTATTACATGATGCTTGGCTGTAAAGCTGATGACCTGTGACCATGAATCATCACAACTACCATCATCAACATAAATAATTTCGCAAGGTTGTCCGATAGAATCAAGTACAGCGACAATACGCTGATGACAAGATGTGAGGACTTCATCTTCATTGAAAAACGGGACCACAATCGACAGTAATGGCGGTAAGGTGGTTTTAGGTCCATCTCTATGTTCTGTAATAGACGTGATACTGGCTGGCATATAGCATTTCCAAACTGGATAACAATAGCTGCAGTCTAACGAGGCGAGTGTCGAATTATTGTTTTCGACATGTTTTTTACATTTTATCTATTTTTTACATTAATTCGACATGGTATTTGTCATAATAGTCTCGTATTTATTTTATTGGATTAAGTGACTATGAAAATATTATTAGTGGAAGATCATCAAGATATCGCCGGTATTATCTTTGATTTTTTTGAAATTAAAGGCTACACCTTAGATTATGCGCAAGATGGTGTGCAAGGATATGAACTCGCTAGTAATAATTATTATGATTTAATTATTTTAGATATACAGATGCCGCGTATGGATGGCTTGACTGTTTGTCAAAAGTTACGTGAGCAAGGTGATGATACGCCTATACTGATGTTAACTGCCCGTGATACCCGTGAAGATACTTTATCAGGATTTGATTGTGGTGCTGATGATTACCTTATTAAACCATTTGACCTTGATATTCTAGCTGCTCGTATTCAAGCTTTACACCGCCGCCGTAGCGGTAAAAATGCAGCTAAAACATTAACCTTTCAAGAATTATCATTAGACTTGAAAACGCATGTTGCCTCTCGTAATGGCTGTAACTTCGAACTAAATCCGACTCAGTTTACGATTTTAAAACTACTCATGATGCGCAGTCCTGAAATTGTAACTAAAAATGAAATCATCAATGCGGTTTGGGGTGAAGACGAACCGGAAGGTGATATTTTACGTAGTCATATTTACCAATTAAGGAATCAAGTAGACAAACCTTTTAAGCATAATTATATCAAAACCTTATCTAAGATTGGCTATCAATTAGTTTCTGGTTAAATTTGTTGTCAATTTATAGCTTGGTCAAATAGGGTAACATAATGGCGAAAGTACGCTCAGCTAAACAGCTTACATTTATCTATTTTTCGATTGTGGCGTTTGCGATCATCATGATCCACGCTACTGTACTTGACTCTACACTCGAAAGTATTGAAAAATTAAGTATTCAGAACAGACTGTTACTGCAAAAAGAGTCGATTGTTGAAAAATCAGAATTGGCCGGTCAAACTCGTTTATTTAAAATCGATGAGTTTACAATTGGCTATATGGACCGTGTTACATTACCTGACCTAGTTGATGAAAACATATACCTTCCTATCGATGAAGCAGTTGAAATTCAGCAGAGCAATTCTGTAGGTACTGAATTCTTTTTGATGAAACTTGCAACGTCGAATAAACAAGACCCATTTATTTACGTTGTTCATAGTGATCCGGCGTTTGAACTGGGAGAGGAAGAGATCATGTGGACGCAGTCATGGCAGTCGTTGACGTCATTGTTGCTTTTACTTGTGGCACTACTCGTTGTGATGCGTATTTCAGACCGATTAACCGCTCCAATATCGATATTTGCGAAACAGATCGCGCGTCGTTCACCAGATGATATCGGCGATATCGAGCTACCGACGGGCATCGCGACTAAAGAGTTACTACAGCTTGTTGATAGTTATAACAAGAATCAGCAACAGAAAAATGCGTTAATTGAACGAGAACGTGCCTTTAATCGAATGGCTAGTCATGAATTACGGACACCATTAATGGTAATGAAAGGGGCTACAAACTTATTGAGTTACAGTAATGAACCTGAATTTATCAAGAAACAACAATTGCGCTTACAGAGTGCAGCAAATGAGATGAATGATTTTATTGATGCATTGCTGTCTTTAACCAAATCTGAACAAGATTTATCACTATCTCAAAGGCTGTTAGATAAAGATGAAATCATGGTGAGTGTGAATGCGCACAGTGCGTTACTTAGTACAAAACCTGTTGTTGTTAACGTGATAATAAAGCAAGCACCTTTGGTTATAATTCCCGAAGTTGCACTAAAATTGTTACTTGGTAATTTATTAAAAAACGCCTTTGCGTGTACTGAATCTGGTGAAGTGAAGGTCGTTGTTGATTGCAATTCAATCGCGGTTATTGATACCGGCGTTGGGCTTTACAAGAAACAACGAAATGACGAAGGGCATGGTCTCGGTCTATTAATTACCAGAGATATTTGTCGTAAATACAACTGGCAATTTGAGCTTAAAAATAATGAAGCTGGTGGCTGTAGCGCGATTATATCGCTGTAGTGATATTGATTACCGATTTACCTGTTTAGCGAATACCCAACGTTCAGCTAAAAAATAGTTAATGAGCATACCAAAGATAATACCGGGGATGATTGCCATGATTGCAGCACTCCCGGTGAGTGATAAACTCGACACTAATAGCCAATAGCAAAGTAGGTTAGGGATTGACCCGAAACATGATGAGCAGAGAAACTTACTCCATTCTTGAAATAAACCTGTGTTACTCTCAAGCTGTTGTTCTTTAAACGTAATACTTCTGTTTAATAGCCAGTTACTGTTTACGGCAAAGAAAAATGCAAATACTCGCGCGCCGAACAAAGGCATAAATGTAGAGAATACTATCATTGCGCTTAAATCGACGATAAAACCAATGCCACCGACACATGCAAATTTAATATATTTGATATTCATGTTTAATCTTAGCTAGTCCGTGTGGAAACCATAAACCTAACATTGAACATGTGGAAAAAACGTGAATAATAAAATCTGCTGTGCAAGTGTATGCGATCGATTGTTAGGTGAAAGAGGCGGTTACATTAGCAACGAACAGCGCTCAACAATTAATAGTCTACAATAGGAAATCTTCATAAATAGGGTTGAATACTGTAGCACTATTTATTAATGCATTTGCGGTTAGGGCTGGCACACCATAAACTTCCGCTCTCACTTGATGGCGTGCTTTTATCGTATCAAGCAGGATCGAAAAGTCGCCATCACCAGAGAGCAGTACAACAGTATCAACAGATTCTGCGACTTGTAATACATCGATAGTAATGCCAACATCCCAATCACCTTTGGCGCTACCATCACTGCGTTGAATAAAGGGTTTGAGTTTCACATCAAAACCAATATGTTTCAGTGCATCCTGGAATTTACGCTGCTGATCATCACCTCTGTCAATCGCATAAGCATAAGCAGTGATAACGTCACCTTGTAATAATAAATGCTGCCAGAGCTTGCGGTAATTAAACTGACGCCCATAAGTCTGGCGAGTGGTGTAATAGATATTCTGTACGTCAACAAATACGGCTATTTTTTGCACGTGCAACTCCTGTTATTCCGCGGTAGATTTATTTAATGCTATGTTAATGGATTACGCTTTGTTTGCGTATTTCGCTAGGTACTGATCAAGCGCATTGCCAAATGCTTGTTTATCTTTTGCACCTAAAGCTGCCGGACCACCTGTCATCTCACCACTTGCTCGCATTGTGTCCATAAAATCACGCATATTAAGACGCTGACGGATATTACTAAGCGTGTACTTTTCGCCACGTGACGTTATCACGTGTGCCCCTTTTTCGATAACCTCAGCAGCTAATGGAATGTCAGAGGTAATAACAAGATCATCTTTAGCGACTTTTAATACTATGTGGTCATCTGCCACATCAAATCCTGAAGGTACTTGGGTCATTGATATATAAGGAGAAGCAGGTACACGTATCCAGTGGTTTGCGACTAATACGAGTGGTGCTTTGACACGTACAGCAGCACGAAAGAGAATTTCCTTCATCGGAGTAGGGCATGCGTCCGCATCAACCCAAATTGTAATATTGTTTGGCATATAACCTCATGCTCATTTAAAGGGGGATATTTTAACGTATAAAAAGATAAAAATGTTGGTGAGTTGATATTTATTAACCATACTTACGTTATGCTCACAGGGAGACTATTATGTATAAAAAATATCTTTTTAAGAGATTGAAAATTATACAAAAGCTCTCTTATAAAAACAAACTTAAATCTTCTTTAATGTTCATGATGATATCAGTTATTAGTGATCATGCGTCAGCTTTACCGCTTCATCAAGTTTCGATGCTCGGTAAAACAACGCATATGACAAATAGCATGAATACAGTCAGTAATGAACACTATGCGTATGTGAATCATAGTAATACACAACCAGATAATCGGTTACCAAAAATTGATGCAGTTAGTGACGTACCGGTATCCAAAAAAGTACTCCAATTTTCGAGTCGTGCGAGTTATTTAAATTGGCTTTCAGTACAGTATAGCTGGGATGGTATAGCGCTTTCAGGCCTCTTACATGTCGGTGATAGTAGCTCTGCTGTACATGAAATCCATTCAAGGCTTATTTTACTTGGCGACAGCGAAGAGTCACTACGTTTTTCTGATGTTTATACTGTCGAAATAGCAAATGCTGTTCGCAATTTTCAACTCCGTCATGGCCTTAAGGCTGACGGGATTATTGGTCCTGATACTTTAAAGTGGTTAAATATTAATCCTAAGCGTCGCGCAGAGCTATTACGTCAAAATATGGAAGAAAAAATCCATTTTATGGCTAATCTTAGTGACCGGTATCTACTTGTAAATATTCCCGCTTATGAATTGCTACTCAGTGATAACGGTGAAATTGCGCTGCGCTCGCGTGTGATTGTTGGTAAACCTAAAAAACCTACGCCAATATTAACAAGTGAAATCAGGAGTATGGTTATTAATCCAAGTTGGCGAGTGCCGCGGAGTATTTTAGAAGACGACTTACTACCAAAAGTAAAAATGAATGGTGAATTTTTTAGCCAGCGTAATTTTAAGGTGTTTAACTACCAAAACCAAACAATAGAAAAATCGCCTCAAGAATGGCAGAAACTTGCCTATGGTCAATTCCCGTATCGACTTGAACAAATGCCTGGTAGCAAAAATGCGCTTGGTCGTTATAAATTCTATTTTCCTAATGATTTTAGTGTGTACCTACATGATACAACTAATCCGCAATTATTTAGTAATGTAAACCGGGCATTGTCTTCTGGGTGTATTCGAATTGAAAAAGTAGATGAATTAGCCAATTGGATAGCAAACAGCCTGGTTGATAATAAGCAACTATGGTCACAACTAAAAATCACTCGAGAAACAACTAAATGGTTCCCTTTAAACGATGTTTTACCCGTTCACTTGGTGTATTGGACCGCATGGATTGATGACAGTGGATTAAGCCAATACCGTGACGACATATATGCTTTAGACAGATAAAACTTGATCAAGTCGTAGTTTGCATATACATTCCACTGCTTCTGTATGAAAAGCGTTCAAGGTGGTTTAGTGTCAATAGTATGTCCAACACGTAGAAAGGTGTTATTAGGTCTAGGTGGATTAGCTGCCTATTCAGTTATGCCAGCTCAAGCCCGTCAAAGTGTACTCGGTATTAAAAAATTAGGTTTTTATAATATCCACACGAGAGAACGTAGCAGGGGAAATTTTTGGATTGATGGTTTGTATCAAGAAGACACACTTGAAAATTTCAGCCACTTATTACGTGATCACAGACAAAACGTGTCTGTGCCGATGGACAAACGTCTTTATGAGTTGCTATACCAGCTTAATAAAACATTGAATGTATCTGATGAATATCATGTCATTTCGGGTTATAGGTCACCTAAAACTAACGAAATGTTAGCAAGCAAGAGTAATGCTGTTGCCACCAAAAGCTATCATATGCGAGGAATGGCTATTGATATCGCAATACCAGATGTAAAGATATCTCATTTACGTGATGCCGCTATATCGTTAAAACTGGGGGGCGTAGGTTACTACCCTAAATCAGGTTTTGTCCATGTAGATACAGGCCGTGTGAGAATTTGGTAATTTAAACGTTTTACTTAAATATGGTCACTGCTTTAGCGTTGTTTTTAGTCCCGCCAGTACATGTATCTGAAAATGGTACTCCGGTACCAATTAATTGATTATTTTCTAATACAACGTTATTTAATTCAGGATTTAAAAAAGTAGTGAATAGACAAATAGCGATGAAATTTTCATTACCATCGATAATCAGATTATCCTTAATGATGGCATCACCATGTCCAGCCGCAATACCTATCGGACGATAACCTGAACGATTACTGATATTAGCGATCACATTATCTTCAACTTGATATCCGCCAAGCGGCGCAAAGGATGATTCAGTCGCGATGGTGATCGCGGCGTTAAATTTTAAATTGATATTGTTAATGCTATTTCGGACTATTTTTACATTGTAGGCATTTGATTTTACGTCAATCGCTTCATTCCCTGTGTGATGAATAATGTTATTTCGTATCATTACGTCGCTTACTGTGTATTGTATCTTTAACCTATCCCTGTCTTTAGTGTAGGAGCCATCTCCAATATAGATGCCTTCTCCAAAGCGAGGGTTGAGCAATCCTGTATTAAATATGATGTTATCTGCAATGATATAGTGTTTACCACCGTAATAGCGCGGTTTTATCGTATTAAATACCCTGTTTGATAAAAGTGAAATATTTGATGAATCCTGTATCAGGATTGCACTTAACCCTCCGGTTATAATTAAACCCTCGATAACAATTCCTTTTGAATGTTTGATTGTTATTCCCGTGCCTGTGTAATACCGGCTTCTAATTGTGGTTCCAAAGTAATGCAAAGGACGTATTAATAGCGGCTTACTGCCACTGTCGAAGTCTTCAATCATAATGGCAGGCTGATGTTTATCAGCAAGACAGATTACATCACCGTCAATATGCTGTTCTAAAGCGAGGCTAAGTTTGGCAAATGTAGGAATAGAATTAGATAATTTTTTCGTTCCCGCTGTAATTATTTTTGTACAGTCACGCTCGGTATTTGTTGATTGAGAATTTACTGGCATGGTTAATATAGCTATATACAAAATTGATATGAACCAAAATGCTTTGTTTTTATAGCGATTAATAACGTTATACATCATACAGAACCTTGCCGCTGGGTAATGTAACTGTGTTAAGGATAGTGCATTAGAGTCGCATTGACAGCTAATGTAATGCCAAATTCTTACCTAGCGTCTAATATCATATTTATGCTGAATTAATTGTTATGCGCTATCGAAAAATAAAATAGCACCAACATGCACCGGTATTATCATTTCCAAGTTGGATTATTATGAATGTTTTTATTTGGCTTGAAAAATATGGCTTGTTATTCATGTTATTGTTTTGTCTTGGTGTTTTCGCACCTGATTTTACAAATAAGATGAGTGCTGTGGACCATGAATTAGATGTGATTACTAATAACCTAACTAAGAGTAATGCATTTAAACAAGTATTTTGGATTGTTGTATTTATATTTTTTTCGTTTAGATTTTTTATAAATACAGAAATTAACAAATTAAAACCAGTAATAACATATAAGATATTTATCTTAATGTTCATTTGTGCTGTCGCTTTACTCAGTGCTAGTTGGTCAAATTATCCGTTTGTTTCAATGAAACGTGCAATGTTTCAGGTTTTATTTTGTACTTCACTATCGCTTGGGCTGTGTTTTTCTTATTACCATAAAAGTATTGAGTTCAACCTGAAGAGTGCCGTTGTTATATGTATACTTATAATTTTGTTATCTGTTGTCCAGGGTGTAGGATTAAATGAAAGCCTGCAACTAGCTGGGTATTCAAAATCTAAAAACACTATGGGTATTAACTTGGTTGTTCTAATTGTGATAAGTCACATGTGGACTAAATCATTTGATATAAACAGTAAGTTTTTGAATGGAATGCTTCTATTACTATTTATGTTACTTATACTCACACAAAGTAAAACAAGCATCGCACTTTGTATTATATATTTATTGATGACGCAACTTAGCTTGTTTAAAATAAAAGTGATAACGTGTTCTTTAGCTGTTTTATTCTTCAGCATATTCATTTTAATACCAGGGGTCAGTTATCATATCAATGATTACCAGCATGTTGCATTATACGTCGATGAAGATTTCTTTACTGGTCGAGGTATTATATGGGATGCACTATATTATGATCTAGGTTTTTTCGATGAAATAACTTTAGGTTATGGTTACGGTAGTTATTTTGGTGTGGGGGTTATACCGTTTGTATTAGATGATAAATATAGTTTCTTACAGTATGTTTCATCTGCACATAATGGTTACCTACAATTGCTATTACAATTTGGTGTTGTCGGGTCACTATTTATATTTATATTTTTTATTATATCAATGTTAAATTCTAACAATAAGTATTTACACGCTGCACTTATTATACCTATTATGCACAATGTAACAGAGTCAAGTATATTTAGGGATGTGAATATGGCATGGTTTTTAATGGTGGTGATAATAATTTCATCCGGTATTTATCTAGTTAGGCATGAAGTGAGTAATGAGCGTGACATAATTAATGGCACTGTTTGATTTAATCATTATTCGTAACCGGTATGTAAACTAATGAGTAAAATAAATCAAGAGTTGAATAAAGGCATTCGTCATAGTTTAATTGGGAAATATTCGCTTTACCTGCTTCAAATTGCATCTTTATCTATTTTGGCTCGCTTATTCACACCTGAAGATTTTGGTACCTTAGCTGCATTACAAGTGTTAATTCTTTTTTTTCAATTGTTAGCTACATCCGGCCTTGCTCCAGCAATTATTCACCAACAGGCTATCTCGGCTAATCAGCGTGATGGTATATTCACCGCAACGCTTATTATTGGTATATCACTGACTTTACTCTTTATTTATCTTACACCGATATTGGCGAACTGGCTTCATTTAACTAACGTTAACTTGTTAACATATGTTTTAGCATTGAATGTATTTTTTTCAGCGTTAGCAATGTTACCTTTGGCTTCGTTACAAAAAGACACCAAATTCATCATTATTGGTAAAGCTGAAATATTCGCAGAAATTATGGCATTAATAGTTTGTATTCTGCTCTATTTTCTTGGCTTAGGAGTTGTGGCGTTAGCGATTAAACTGTTGGTCACACCGGTTGGCCGATTTGTATTTTATTATCGCTTTTCCGCTCAGACTGAAATAGGCCAAGCTAAATTTGGTACACAGATAGCGAGTGTTTTACCGTTATTAGCGATGGCAAAGTTTCAGCTCGGTTTTAATATACTTAATTTTTTCTCTCGAAATTTAGACACTTTATTGGTGGCTAAATATTTTGGGGTTATGACCGTCGGATTCTATGAAAAAACATATCAAATTATGCGTTATCCATTGCAATTGTTTACTTTTGCAATAAACCCCGCTCTGCAGCCTGTATTGACACGTTATAAAAGTCAGCCTGATATCATTTTCAGTGCTTATTATCAATTAATTTATAAACTTGCAGTGTTGGGGATACTGACCGCGAGCATCATATTTTGGTATGCCGATGATATTATTTTTATCTTATTCGGTTCGCAGTGGTTAGCTGTGAGTGAGTTGTTGAAAATACTAGCGCTGTCTATTCCTGTTCAAATGGTTTTAAGTTCAACAGGGGGCGTATATCAAGCTATGGGGGCGACAAAGGAAATGTTTTATTGCGGAGTATTCTCATCAATTGTAAATGTCTCCGCTATCATACTGGGTGTTTATACGGGTGAAATGACAATACTGTGTATTAGTCTAGTTGTCGCATTTATAATTAATTATTTCCAATGTTTTTATGTTTTGCATTATTGTGTGTTTAAAATTAAAAGGCTGAAGTCCTTTATCCTATTGTCATTACTTGTATTAATTAGTTTGGTTAACCTTTCTTTTGAATCAAACAGTAAAATTCCACATGATTCTTTTAGCGTTATTAATAGTATTTACAATATAGCTAATGCAGTTCTCCCTATAGCAATTGTTGCAGCTCTAGTATTTTTTTTACATCGGAAAATAAAATTTTGAATTTAGATATATCGAATAGACACTCATTAAACCTTCTCAAATGTCACCGTAATGTGAATCATATCAATGATTAACAAGGCTATTCATCGGGAATTTCAAACGCGATTTCAAGTGTATTTACTCTTTAGTTAAATCCAATGTTGTAACATTATGTTTCTCTGTTTGTTTATAGAAAATGTATGTTTTACCAAACACTCTAGGTTACTGCCATAAAGAAAATCAATGCTATAGTTAATGGGATGTTTAATGTGTATTTATATATAAGCTAATGATCTTGTAGTAATAGAGAGGAATTAACGGATTATCAATGACATATTCAATGGATGAGCGGGATGTTTTTGTAGCTCAGTAGTTCATTTGTTTAAAAATGAGTCTACTTTAAATTTGTTAAGGAATCGTGTTTTGAAACCTGTTAATACATTTAAGGTAAGTTCTGCTAATTTCTCTTTTATTTATCGTTTTTTAGATTTAAGTTGTATTACATTTTCTTTAGTATTTGTAATTAATAGAAATAGTCTTGAAATGACACAAGATTATATTATCGTTGCGTTAACAGCATTGGTTATATTTTTATATATCGCGGAAGCGCTTAATTTATATCAATCTTGGCGTGTTGGTCGGTTAATATCGGTGCTGATGACTGTTGTAGCCGTGTTCATATCCTCATTTCTTATACTTGTGGGAATTGGTATATGGCTTGAAAACTCATTCACCTTTCCGAGTCATGTGTTAAATATATGGTTTTTCGTGTCATTTTTAAGTTGTTTTACGTGGCGAATATTAAAACACCAATGGTCTGTTGTACGCAGTAAATTAGGCATAAATCTACGGAAAATGGCTATATTAGGTGCGACGTCAACAGGTGCTAATTTATATCATGAAATCAATCATTGTGAAGAATTAGGTTTTGATTTTGTTGGTTTTTTTGATGATAGGAAAACAGACCGCTTACCTAAAGGATTAACGGTTATTAATGATATATCAAAATGTATTAATGAAGCAAAAAATGGTGAAATAGATATCCTGTTTATTGCATTACCTATTTCAGCTGAGAAGCGTATCGCCGAAATTATCAACTTATTATCAGATACTACCGTCGATGTATATGTCGTTCCTGCATTTATGTTATCAGACGTTATGCACGGACGTCTGACTCATATAGGCAAAATTGACGCTCTGAGTATTTTTGAGTCACCTTATTTGGGCTCCAAAGTCTTGCTCAAACGATTTGAAGACATCGTAGTCAGTCTAATTGCGATAATACTGCTCTCTCCTGTGTTCATTCTCATCGCGATAACATTAAAGCTGACATCTCCAGGCCCAGTATTATTTAGACAAAGTCGGTATGGGTTACACGGTGAAAAAATTTCTGTCCTCAAGTTTAGAAGTATGAAGGTATTGGAATCTGATGGAAAAATTAAACAGGCTACAAGATGTGATAAACGAGTCACCCCCTTTGGCGCCTTCCTCCGTCGTAGCTCTCTCGACGAACTCCCTCAGTTTTTTAATGTATTGATGGGTGACATGTCAGTTGTAGGACCACGGCCTCATGCCGTATCGCATAACGAAGAGTATCGGAAACTTATCCAATTTTATATGTTGCGTCATCACGTAAAACCCGGGATCACCGGTTGGGCACAAGTCAGTGGCTGGCGAGGAGAAACTGATACATTAGATAAAATGCAAAAACGTGTTGAATTTGATCTTTATTATATTTTGCAGTGGTCAATCTGGTTTGACTTGAAAATTCTTATGTTAACTATATTGACCTGTTTAAAAAGTACGAATACTTATTAGTAATTTCTAGAATAAGTTGTGATTCAAACTGGGATTAGCGTACAAATGGAGCCGTCTGAATGAGAGTATTTAACGTCAAATTATACTGGTTTAGTTTAGTTTTATTGAGTAATAGTGTATTTGCTTACGTACAAGATACACATATTACTGACGGTGGTTTATTTGTTAAACCATCTTTAGAAATCGGTGTTGTCTATGATGATAATATTTATAACGAACAAGGAAGTGGTACAGGAAGTATTATTATGGCTGTGAGTCCTTCAGTCAATTTCAAAATGGATGATGGTGTTAATTATTATAGTCTTGACATGAATGCTGAAAAAGGTAATTACGAAACAAGTGGACGTGATAATTATACCGATGTTGAACTGGGTTTAAGCGGGCATTTAGAGCCAAATGATACTCATAGAATTGACATTAGCGTAAAAGGTGAGTGGCTAACAGAGCCACGTGGTACGGGTAAAACTGAAGACGATTTCGAAAAGACAGATGAACCAATTTTGTATGGGAAAAATACACTTGCCGCAGCCTATGAGTATGGCGCATTACAAACAAAAGGGCGTCTTGTTTTTGACCTTAGATATTACGAAAAAGAATACCGTAACTTTTATGAGATAACGAAAAAAGGTAATTATGATTCAGTTTTATTGGGGACTACTTTTTATTATTCGACTAGAGCACACACAGATGCAGTTATAGAAGTTAATGTAGAAAAAATTGGCTATGACTACAACAAATCGGGTGAAGCAAACCGAGATTCGGATGTTTACACGGCACTTTTTGGTATGCAATGGGAAGCATCTTCGATCTTACACGGTTTCGGTAAAATCGGTGTTCAAGCAAAAGAGTTTGATGACGGCGGTCGTGAAGATTTTACCGGATTTAGTTGGAATATTGGTGGGGTGTGGCGACCACTTACTTATTCTAAACTCACATTCTCTACTTCCCAAGCAACGAAAGATCCTGACGTTGAGGGGGATTATGTTCTCGAAACAAAATTCAAGGTCGATTGGAGACATAATTGGGCCACATACTATTACACTTCTTTCGGAATCTTTAAATATAAAGACGATCACAGTGGTGCATCAAGGGTAGATGATACCTATGGATTTTCACTCAAATTTAATTATGAGTTAAGTCAAAATTTTGCAATTGCTGTTTTTGGTGAGTGGGACAAAAATAAATCGACGAAGACAGAGTTTGAATATGATAAAAATGTTGTTGGTGTAAGTTTAACGTTTACGCTTTAGGTGGCTGGCATGATTAAAAAAATCACTATAGGTATGTTGTTTGTTTTAATTCAATTTTCGGTTGTAGCAAAGAGTTCCTATATTTTAGGGCCCGGTGATAAAGTCGAGATTAGAGTCTTTGGCCAAAAAGATCTAACGGTGGAAACATTTCTAAGTAATAGTGGTCAAATTAACTATCCTTTTTTTGGTGAAATAAAGGTTACCGGTTTAACGGTTAAACAAGTAGAGAAACTTATTTACAAAGGCTTAAAAGGGGATTATTTAGTTAACCCTAATGTCTATGTCCACGTGGTCGAATATCGACCTTTTTACATTCATGGTGAAGTTCAAAAACCCGGAGGTTACCCCTATCAACCAGGTTTGACTGTAAACCAAGCGATTGCTTTAGCGGGCGGATTAACCGAGAGAGCATCTAAAGATAAGATATATTTATTTAAAGAAAAAAACAAAAAGACGCAAATTAACGCAAGCTTAACTTATAAAGTTAATGCTGGTGATACCATTTTGATTAAGCAAAGGTTTTTCTAATGGATAAACTTGAACAGAGTCTCAATAAATCGTCTGTCAATAATGACATTGTGTTACCTTCGCCACACTGGCACGTTATTCAACGTTATAAATGGCGGGTGCTTATTCTAGCTGTCTTTGTCTCAATATGTACAGCATTATACTTATCAAATGAGTCGCCGTTATACCGTGCTTCAGCTACCTTATTGATCGAAGCAGACCAAGTGCAAGCTGTTGCATTTGATTCGGATCAAGGACTCAATTCGAATCGGAAAGAGTATTACTTGACACAATTTGAAATTCTTAAGTCTTATTCCATTGCTGAAACTGTATACGATCGATTAAATCTCCAACAGCAGCCATCATTTCAAAAAGGCGAAAGTTGGAAAGGAATTTTGATAGCTCACCTATTAGAGGTTTTACCATCCCTAAATTATTTTGTTATTGACGACAGCGTCGATAGTGAATTTACCGAAAATATCGGTGCCGGTTATATTAATGGTGTATCGCAAGTGGGTAACGAGATTAGTCGAGAGGAGTTACAAAGCCAAAAAGAAAAAAGAGCCCGTTTAAGACAGTTTTCAAAAAGTTTAATCGTGACACCAATTAGAAAAACACAACTCGTTAAGCTTTCATTTGACAATGAAGATCCCGCTTTGGCAGCCTTGATCGCGAATGCCGTTGGAGAGGCTTATATAGCGCAAGATCTTGAGGTCAAATCTTCAATTAATAAAAATGCAGCTCATTGGTTGAGAAAAAGACTTGAAGATTTACGCGAGAGCCTTGATGTGTCGGAATCACGATTACAAGTATACCGTAAAGAGCAAAATATCATTGATTTACAAGATCGTGGAGGCAGAGGCCTAACTGGTTTAGTGGGGAATGAACTTGAGCAAACCTCTCATCAATTAGTTGAAGCCAAAAATGAAGTGAATCAATTACGGAGTATTGTCCGTGCAGTTAATGAATACGGGATAAAGAACATTGATAAATTAGAATCAATACCAGAGATAACATCACACCCTGTAATTCAAAATATTAAAAATTTAAAGGTAAAAGCTAAATTAAAAGTATCTGAATTATCGCAAATATATGGGCGTAAACACCCTGATCTTATCGCGGCCAAATCTGAGCTTTCTACGGTCAATAAACATTTGACCATTCAGATCTCTAAATTGGTGACCGGATTAGGCAGAGAGCTTAAAATGAAACAAAGCAATGTTGCGGCCTTAAAAAGAGAATACAAGAAGATTCAAAGTGAATTTCAGAATGTCATCGGTAAGGATAATGAATACCAGAAATTAGTTCGCGATGTAGAAAGTAACCGTAAACTTTTTAATACGTTCTTAGAACGTTCTAAAGAAACGGCATTAACCAGTGACTTTAATGCCGCCGTCGCACGTTTTACCGATAGAGCGCATACACCAAATAAACCAATTACTTTGAGTACTAAGATACTTGTTATTGCTGCTTTTGTATTGACGATTATATTGCATATCACTTACTTATTGGCCAAAGAATATTTCACTGATAATTTTAACTCGGTCGGTGATATCGAGACCAAACTAGGTATTCCAGTATTAGGTGTATTGCCTAAGATTAGTAGAAAACGTAACCAAGATTTAGATCTGCATTATTTCTTTGACGAAGATGGCCGTCAATTCTCTGAATCTATACGAACATTGCGAACTAGTTTCCTATTAGCACAAGGTCAGCGTATAAATCAGGTTGTTGGGATCATCTCCTCGCAACCGAATGAAGGTAAGTCCACAACGGCGACTAATATTGCCTTTTCGCTGGCTCAGATTGAAAAAACAATCCTTATTGATGCTGATATGCGCAAACCGAGCTTAGCAAAGAACTTTAATATACCAAAAGACAAAGCGGGACTAGCACAATTGATCACGGGAGAAGCGAATTTATCAGATTGCATTACCGTGGATAAAGTATCCGGAGCACATATTATGGTCTGTGGTCCTACACCTAAAAATGCGCAAGAGTTGTTATCCTCGAAACGCTTTAAGCAATTGCTGGAAAGTTTAAGGCAGTCATATGATCGAATTATTATAGATACACCACCTATTCAGGCTGTGAGTGATTCGTTAATCATATCATTGCATACAGACGCAATTATTTATGTCATTAAAAGTGAAGCAACACGGGTGAGGTTAGTCCAAAATGGTGTCCGCCGTCTTGCTAAAGTTGATGCCAATCTTGTCGGTATTGTGATGAACCACGTTAATACGGATGGGGTTGCTGGGTCTGATTATTATTATGGTTATTACAGTGATGATGAGTACGTTGAAAAACCAGCTAAGTAATATCACGCTATAAAAGCAAGTATTTATTACGAGATAACTACTTGCTGTTTATTAAGTTTTTTGGTTAAATTACGTCACTGGTTAATAGCTTAAAGGATCCAAATGTTTACGTCTCGTGTATTTACCCGTTCTACATTCATACTAACTTGTAGCCTAGTTCTTACTGCATGTACTGGTGCGCGTCCCCTTAATTTAGGTATTGTTAATTCAACTCTAGCGCCTTGTCCTGAGACACCTAATTGTGTATCAAGTGATAGTGTAGATGCAAGTCACTATGTACCAGCATTCAAATTAGAAGCAAGCTCTGAACAGGTATGGTCTGAAATAAAGCTATACTTAGATTCGCAAAGTAATATGGAAATTGTGAGAGAACTTAAAGATTATTTGTATGTTGAAAGTACAAGTACGCTGATGCGTTTTGTTGATGATTTTGAGCTTCACCTGCGTGAACAAAAGGGTATTATTGCAGTTCGATCTGCATCTCGATATGGAAAATCTGATTTTGGCGTGAATAAAGAGCGTGTTGACGCTTTATATTTATACCTAAGTGAGAAGGGCTTAGTGAGTGAAGCAATTAAATAAGCTTATATTGTTACTTACACACTGTAAAAAGTTACTTACATGATGACCCTGTAAAAAATTGTTTAAGTGAAAACGGGTAATACATTTGTGTGTATTACCCGTTTTATATTTTGCTTTAGCAAAGTCTAAAAATAGTTCAGCAGTTTACGATAATAATCATTCGTTTCCATCAAGCTCTTATGATCGCCTTGGGCAACAATCGCGCCTTCGTCCATGACAATGATCTTATCCATTTTTTGTAACATTAAAGGCTTATGCGTGATCAGGAGCAAACTTTGTTTTGATTGTTCTAGTTGTTCAAACAGGTTCGTAATGATGGTTCTTTCACTGTGGCGATCAAGTCCTTTGGTTGGCTCATCGAGAACAAGCACCTGGGCATTTCGTAATAACACCTGGGCTAAACATAAACGCTGTTTTTGACCTCCGGATAAACCAGAACCCGTTTCTCCTAGCCAAGTGCTAAACCCGTTTTCTAACTCATCAATAAAATCAATTAAGCCCACAATTTGACATACCTCACGCATTTGTGATTCAGTTACTTTAGGGTTGGCTAAGCGCAGGTTATCACCAATCGTGGCATGAAAAAGATGACTATTTTGGCTCATTAATGCAATGTGTTCACGCAATGATTCTGTATTCAGTTCATTTAAGTCAACGTCATTAATCGTGATACCTAGTTTTAACTTATTTACCATATCTGAATGTGGCGTATTGTTCGATTGCGGAATTGGCCAGAATCCCATTAATAGATTTACTAAGGTCGATTTACCTGCGCCACTGGCACCGATAATCGCAACCTTCTCACCTTGTTGAATAGTAAGGTCAATATCTTTTAATACACTGTCATGGCCATCAGGATAAGTGAAGCTTAAATCATTAAACTTAATTGGACCTGTTGTTACTAAGGTGTCCCCACCAAGATCGGGAATCGGCTTATCAATAATTTCGAACAAGCGAGCTGCACTGTCATGTACTTTAGGTAAGATCTGGCAGGCGAGGGGCATATTAATCACTGTTTCGAAACAAACTAAGATGAGTAGTGCTGCGCTGGCAACAAACTCTGGTTTTAAATCGCCATCTTGTACCTGTGGGACAAGTAGATATAAGCTTGCCATCACGGTTGCGTTAATAGCCAAAAATGTTAACGCAGTGGCAAATGCATGTAGGTGATGTAGATGTAATTCAGCACGATGATAGTTTTCAGATACACGGCTAATCGTTTTTTGATATTGTTGTGCAATTTGATAAACCAATAATTCACGCATCGAAGACATCCCGTCGACTAATTCAACTTTTAGCTCACTTGAGAGTTTCGCTTGTTGTTGTGCGCGATTTTTACTTAATAGTAAAATGAATATGGGTAAAACAAAACCGACAAGGATTAATGCGCCGACAATAACCAACGCGAGGTCGGATGAAATAAAGCTTACACCCCAACCAACAAGTGGGATTGTAAAGATAGCGACAAGTGTAGGGAGCAATACTCTTAAGTAAAAGTTATCGAGTTCATCAATGTCTTGCTGTAAACGTGCAAGAATATCTGCAGACTTAAAGTTAACACGGTAGTAGGGTAGTAATGGTTCTAAGCGTGTATAAAAGTAGTAGCGTAATGCAGCAAGAGTATTAAATGTGGCGCGGTGAGTTAACAGACGTTCAGCATATCGACCTGCTGTACGAACTATGGCTAAGAAGCGGATAATGGCAGCAGGGGTGAAATAGTTAGCTGTGACACCCGACAGTCCCGCAATGGCCATGATGGTAATGAACCAACCGGAAACAGCGAGCAAGCCAATATTAGCCATTACGGTGATAATAGATAACAAGGTACCGAGTAACATCAAAGGGAGTTGTGGTTTAAGCAGTTTCATTAATCTGACTAAAGGATTCATACGCTCATCTCCATATCGATGTTCACGGTATTTGCGTAGCGGCCATTTAGTTCAAGTAATTCTGTGTGCGTACCTTGTTCGATAATTTGACCTTGTTCTAATACAATGATCTGCTTTGCATCAACTACGGTATGTAAGCGATGGGCAATAACAATAACCAAATGTTGCTTTGCATATTCAGTGATACTATCACTGACAACTTGCTCAGTATCTTTATCTAAATGGCTGCTTGGTTCATCAAGAATTAAAACATCTGGCTGATGGTAAAATGCGCGTGCGAGTGCTAATCGTTGAGATTGACCACCAGAAATACCAACACCACCTTCACCAACATGGGTATTTAGCCCGTCTTTTAATTGCGATACAAAATCAGCAAGACCGACACTGATTAATACTTGCTGTATCTTTACTTCGTCATAGTCTTCCGTTAAGGCGATATTGAAACCAAGACTGCCGTAGAACACATGGCCTTGTTGTGCGATCCAACCACAATGGTTTAGCCAAGCGTCACGTTCTGCAGGCGTGTGTTTAGTGCCGTTGATAGTCATTGAACCACTATCGGGTGTATTAAAACCTAAGATGGTATCGATCAGCGTTGATTTACCTGCGCCACTTTCACCAATGACAGCATATAAGCCGTGATTAGATAGCGTTAAGTTAATGTTATTAAGTGTGTTTTTACGACCAGAGTAGGTGAAGTTAACATCTGTTAAGGTGATATCGAAAGGTGCCTTAAACTGTGTTTTAGTTTGGTTTTCTTTAATTGGTGTACTGAGAATTTGTAGCATATCTTGAGCTGCAGTAACACCAGCCATTTTGGCGTGATACTGAGTGCCTAATTGTCTAAAGGGTAAATAGAATTCCGGTGCGAGTAACAATACCCAAAGTGCTAATAAATAATCCACACCACCATAATAAAGTCTAAAACCTAAGATCACAGCAACAAGTGCGATGGCTATAGAAGCTAAAAACTCTAGCATGAATGAAGAAAGAAAGGCGATCTTTAAGATCCCCATGGTTTGGTTACCGTAGTCTTCACTAATAGTTTTAACTGCAGCCATCTCTTGGCGCGATGCATTGAATATTTTAAGCTGAGTAAGACCTTGAATAATATCAAGGAAATGGCTGCTCATCCGCAGTAGTTTGGTCCAATGCTTTTGGTTCAAATCATGAGCTTTATGGCCAATAATGATCATAAACATTGGCACCATCGGCGCTGTGAGCATAAGCACTAAACCAGAACGCCAATCCATCGGGAATACGGCAAATAAAACCGCGCTTGGGATCACCGAACAATAAGCGACAATAGGTAAGTAACCTGAGAAGTAATCTTCAAGTGAATCAACACCTTGATGCAGAAGCTGGGCTATTTTAGCGCTACCGATAGTCTGTGTTTTTGCAGGACCCATTGCGAATAAGTGCTGCAACAATTGTTGTCTAATGGACACTTTAATGAGCATGGCTGCATGACGACTGTATCGCTCACTGATATAGCCGAATATAGTACGAGTAATGATGATGGCAATTAAGCCAAATAATAACGGGGTTATTTCTGCGAGCGCTTTGTTTGAAAATATGATTTCGTTGATGATTCCAGCCAAAATGGCCATTTGAACAATCATCAATATGCCATTCAACGAGCCTAATGCAATCGCTCTGCTTAAACGACCTTGGGCGTGCGCTCGTTGGCTCTTTAGCCAAGTTAAAAGTTCTTTTTGAGTGTAATCTGTCTTTACGGATTCTGTCATTGGGTAGCCTGAAATTGGAGGAATATTTAGTGAATAGACCCTGAAATTGGAGGTTTATACCCAAGTTACTTCAAGATGCTATATCAGAGACGAGCAGGGATAACAGAACAAGGCACAATATGTAGATAATGGTTATTCCATTTTCAAATATTGTAACGCGGTACTGTTATTCTTGCTCGCCTCCCGTAGGGCAAGCAGAATGAAGGCATCTTCGGCGTTATGAAGTCTTGATTTAGAATAACTAAATCCTCGACTTCATGCCTTGAATATACTCTTCATTCGGCTTGCTGATTGTGCATCTTGAAGTAACTTGGGTATATAAACAGACGCCCATCCTTGGGCGCAGAGCTTAATCCTTATTTTTCATTATTTTTAGCATCTTGATCATCTTGATCTTTTGCCACGTTGTCCGTGTGCTGTTCCATTTCGTACCACATTACGTTAATGATACCGAGAGAAACTGCCAGTAAAACACCGAGGATCCAACTGAAATACCACATGATTTATTCCTTAATATGCCGAGTGGGTGTTTTCTTCAATTTCAGAACGTGTAACCGTTCTCCACATTTTGCTATAACACCAAATCGTATAACAAAGAATTATTGGTAAGAATATCGCTACCACGATCAACATTAAACTAAGTGTGCCTTCACTTGATACTGAATCCCAAAGGGTCAGACTGTGATTAGGTGTGCTGCTTGATGGCATTATAAATGGGAACATAGATACACCCATGGTTAAAATGACACTTGTAATTGATAGTGCACTCGCTGCAAACGCAAAACCACCCGGTTTGAAGCGTGCTAGCAAGCCCGCAATAGTCGCCATTACGATACCTGTCGTTGGTAATAACCACAGTATAGGCATACTGTTAAAGTTATTTAACCAAGCACCACTTACAATTGTAACGACTTTGTTGGTCGGTTGAGCATAACCTTGAGTATCAATAACACTTTGAATTACATAACCATCGATTGAAGTCGCAATCATGACACCAGCAAGGACAAAACTAACAACAAGCACAGCTGCAAAAATTTGCGCTGCTTTTGCTGAACGAGCTGCAACATGTTCATCAGTACGCATACTTAACCAAGTGCCGCCATGCATCAATATCATTGACACACTAACCACACCACTTAATAGTGCAAAAGGGTTGAACAATGCGAAGAATGAACCTGTATTGGTTACACGCATCAGTTCATCAAAGCTAAATGGAATACCTTGTAATAAATTACCAAATGCAATACCAAACACTAACGGTGGAACCATGCTGCCGACAAATAATGCTTTGTCCCAGTTGTAACGCCATTTTGGAGAATCAATCTTGCTGCGGTAATCAAAGCCCATTGGACGTAAGAATAAACAGAACAACGTCAGCATCATAGCAAAGTAGAAACCACTAAATGCAGTACCATAAACTATTGGCCAGGCAGCAAAAAATGATGCGCCAACAGTGATTAACCAAACTTGGTTACCATCCCAGTGCGCTGCAATCGTATTAATCACAACACGGCGTTCAGTATCATCTTTTGCCACGAAAGGGAGTAAACCACCAACGCCCATATCCATGCCATCGGTAACAGCGAAGCCGATAAGCAATATTCCGATGATTAACCACCAGATAAGTTTTAAGCTTTCATAATCAAACATAATTTAAGCCCTTAGTATTTGTCTTGACGTAATTGTGGTATTGCTTGCTGATCTTCTTGCTCAAAATGGTAACGACCAGTGTGTAGCGAACTTGGACCAATTTTGGCAAATTTAATCATTAGCCACATTTCTAGAATGAACATAACGATATAAACAAGGATGAAGGCGATCATCGTAAAGGCAACTGAGCTTACTTCATGGTTTGACGTTGCCATAAAGGTCGGTAAGATCTCACTAATAGCCCAAGGCTGACGACCTACTTCAGCAACAAACCAGCCAGTTTCAATTGCAATCCAAGGTAGTGGTAGCGCAAATAAGATTGCTTTAAGTAACCAGCGTTTATCTTGGATTTGACGACGGGCGTTAAAGTAGAAGGCTAAAACAAATAGGCCTAACATGACGATACCACTACCAACCATGATGCGGAATGCCCAGAATATAGGTGCTACAGGTGGAATTGAATCCTCAACTGCCATCTGGATCTGTTCTTCAGTCGCATCAATAACATCATCGGTATAACGTTTTAATAATAAACCGTAACCTAGATCATCTTTCACTTCGTTAAAGCGAGCGATGTTTTCAGGTGTTTCTTCACCACCACGCAGCTTCTGTAGGTAATCATAAGCAATCATACCGCCACGAATACGTACTTCATGTTCTTTTTTCAAGTCACTGATACCAGTCACTTGACCATCTAAAGAACGTGTCGCAATAAGACCTAGCGCATAAGGGATTTTAACTGCGTAATCCGTTTCCATCGTATCTTCATTTGGCAAGCCAACTAAAGTAAACGCTGCTGGTGCAGGTTCGGTATGGAATTCAGCTTCAATAGCAGCAAGCTTAACACGCTGTACTTCACCCACTTCATAACCGGATTCATCACCCAGTAGTAATACACAGAAGATTGCGGCAACACCGAAACCTGATGCAACAGAAAAAGAACGTTTCGCGAATGCAACATCACGGCCTTTCAGCAAGTAGTAACTACTGATACTCATTACAAACATAGCACCTGCCACATAGCCAGCCGCGACCGTATGAATAAACTTAACTTGTGCCACAGGGTTGAAAACAAGTTCAGAAAAACTAACCATTTCCATCCGCATTGTTTCGTAGTTAAATTCACTCCCAACGGGGTTTTGCATCCAACCATTGGCAACAAGAATCCACATTGCTGATAGGTTAGTACCGATTGCCATTAAGAAAGTAGCAGCTAAATGCTGTCTTTTGCTCAATCGATCCCAACCGAGTAAGAACATGCCAACAAAGGTTGATTCGAGAAAGAATGCCATCAAACCTTCAATGGCGAGTGGGGCCCCAAAAACGTCACCGACATAATGTGAGTAATATGACCAGTTGGTACCGAATTCAAACTCCATGGTTAAACCGGTGGCAACACCAATGGCGAAGTTTATCGCGAAGAGTTTACCCCAAAATTTAGTCATATCACGATAGATCACACGTCCTGTCATCACGTATACCGCTTCCATGATAAACAGGATCCAAGTCATACCGATTGTTAATGGTACAAAAAGGAAATGGAATAGAGCGGTGATGGCGAACTGCCAACGGGATAACTCTACTAAGGTTTCATTAATCATGTTAAGAATGCTCCTTTGGATTAATTTGAATCAGAATTCTTTTTATTTGGAAATAATTGATCTTTAACAGACAGCATTTTGGATACGCCAGCGCCTAACTTCATTAACTTACTCAGTTGCTCTGGATTAAGGCGTTGTAATTCAGCTGCCCACTCAGTAACCATCTCAAGTAGGTCATGAATTTCTTGCATTTTACTTTGAGAATACTCGTCACTTGCATCTGTTGGTTTTTCGAGAAGAGAAGCACGAAGTAAAGAAAGCGTCGGGTCAATTTCACGCTTTCTACGCTCTTTGAATACAGTATTAGCCATATCCCAAATGCTACCAATCGCACTGTAGTATTCTTTACGATCTCCAGGAATGTGACTGACCTGGATCAACTGCCATGACTGCAGTTCTTTAATACCCATACTGACATTGCCACGCGAGATGTTTAAACCACTAGCTAGGTCGTTTGCACTGACGGGTGCTTCTGTTATAACCAGCAGCGCATACATTTGACCAACGGTGCGGTTAAAGCCCCAACGGCTGCCCATTTCACCGAAGTGGTAAACAAAAGATTGGTTTTGTGGAGAGATATTCACATGTCACCTTACGAACTTTCAGAAATTTCTGAAAGTTTAAATCAATGCATGTAATTGATCAAGGTCAAACACTGTGTAAATAGGTTTGGAAGTGTAAAGTTTTGTTGATTTATATCAAAACGCTATAACGTGGGCTAGATTTAGCAAAGACTTGTTATAAACAGTATTTGGTGACACCCTGTAATACTGTTAGGCGGCGATTGTGATTTAGATTATCTTAATTGAACAATAAAGCATTTTAAATTAAGTTAATTTACATAAGGTTAAAATGTATATATTTGGTTATAAACCGAACTAATTTATGTGTATCAATCGTCTGTTTAAAAATGATGCGTAAGGGATTAATAATGACAATTGAGAAAGAAACAGTGATACCAAGTATTGATGAACATAAAAAGAGTAATAAAATTCTGAGAAAGGATAGTTCACAAAATGAATTTTTTAGCATGTGTGCGAACAAAGTGCTTAATTTAACGGGATGGTATTGTGAACCAATTCCGCGTGAATATAAGAAAGCAATTATTGCATACGCACCACATACATCGAATTGGGATTTTCCGCTACTCATTGGCGCTCGGTTTGCTAACAAGGTCAATGTGCAATGGGCGGGTAAATCTGAAATGTTCCGTTGGCCTTTTAAAAATGCATTGAAATTTTTAGGGGGTGTACCGATTGAACGATCTAAGTCGACCAATATGGTGCAGAGTGTGGTTAATATCTTTAATGAACGAGAATATTTTCTCTATGCCATGTCACCAGAAGGCACACGTAAGTATCAAGACTTTTGGCGCTCAGGTTTTTATTACATTGCGTTAGAAGCCAATGTACCGATTATTTTGTACCAACTAGACTATAAGAATAAGCGTGTGACGATAGGTGATGTGATCAAGGTGACGGGCGATATCGAGAAAGATCTCGCGGCAATCGATATGGTGTTTAAAGATGTCGAGCCTAAGTTTAAAGAAAAGTATTGCTTAGCTAAATTTAAAAACTCGGTGAAATAAGGCTGTTTGATTAGCATTTTACGGGAGCAGTAAAAGCACTGTTTAAATACACAGTTAAAACTCAAGGTTCGTAAATTCCTGAGTTTTAACTGATTTAGGTGTTTTAAATACCTATTTCGTGTCGGGTTGAACGTTATTTATGACGATTCTCTAGACACTGAACCACTTCAGTCAGTGGCACGTCTTCTTTTTGTAGCAGAACAAGAAGGTGATACAGAAGATCAGAGCTTTCATTCACCAACTCATCACGATCTTTTGCCACTGCAGCCAGTGCCACTTCAACCCCTTCTTCACCCACTTTCTGTGCGCAACGCTTAGTACCACGGGCAAATAAACTTGCCGTATAGCTTTCTTCTGGATCTGCGGTTTTACGCTGCTCTAATACTTTATCTAGTTGTGCGATAAAAGTAAGAGCGGGTTTGTTTTCAGTGACGAAACAGCTTTCAGTGCCAAGGTGGCAAGTTGGGCCACAAGGTTTCGCTGTAATAAGTAAGGTATCGTTGTCACAGTCTTTAGTGATTTCTTGAACTAGCAAGTAGTTTTCTGAAGATTCACCTTTTGTCCACAAACGTTGCTTAGTACGGCTAAAAAATGTCACCTTACCTAATTCGCGGGTCGTGGTTAAGGCTTCTTCATTCATATAGCCCAGCATCAATACTTCGCCTGATACTGAATCTTGAATAATCGCTGGCATTAAACCATCTACTTTTTCCCAATCAAGTTGGTTAATTTGTTCGTTTGTTATCATGCTCTGATCTCCACATCTTGATCTCGTAGATATTCTTTTAACTCACCGATATTGATGACTTGTTTGTGAAATACGCTTGCGGCTAATGCGCCATCAACGTCTGCATCTTTGAATACAGTCGTAAAGTGATCCATTTCACCTGCGCCACCTGACGCGATAAGTGGTACTTTACAAATTTTACGTGCTTTCGATAATTGTACCGTATCATAACCACCACGAACGCCATCTTGGTTCATGACGTTTAATACGATCTCACCTGCACCACGTTTTTGAACTTCTTTAATCCATTCAAACGTCGTCCACTTGGTTACTTGGGTACGGGTTTCATCACCAGTGAACTGGTAAACTTTATATTCTTGAGTATCTTCATCAAAGTAGCTATCGATACCAATCACAATACATTGCACGCCAAACTTTTCTGCAAGGCGGTTAATTAAACTCGGATCTGCCAGGGCAGGGGAGTTGATTGATACTTTGTCTGCGCCGAATTCTAAAATACGCGCAGCATCTTCTTCACTTTTTATGCCACCAGCAACACAGAAAGGAATATCAATCACTTCTGCAACGCGGCTTACCCAGCTTTTATCAACGACACGGTCATCTGCACTGGCTGTAATATCATAAAATACTAATTCATCTGCGCCTTCTTCAGCGTAACGTTTAGCAAGTGGAACGATGTCACCAATCAATTCATGATTACGGAATTTAACCCCTTTGACGACCTTACCATCTTTAACATCTAAACACGGTATTATGCGTTTTGCTAACATACTACATCTCCAGGAAGTTCTTGATTAATTGTGCACCCGCTTTACTTGAACGCTCTGGGTGGAATTGCACGCCGTAGAAATTATCTCGATTCACTGCAGCTGTAAATGGTGCGCCGTGCGTACAGGTTGCTATTGTGTCACTACCAACGGCAAGTGCATAACTGTGTACGAAATAGAAATAACTGCCACTTGGAATATCCTTGAATAACGGATGATCTTGCTGCGGATCTATTTGGTTCCAGCCCATATGAGGCAGTCGAACGCCTTCACTTAGCATTGGGTCAATACTGCCACTAATTAAGCCAAGCGTCGCGACATCACCTTCAGCCGAAAATTCAGCCAGTAATTGCATACCAAGGCAAATACCTAACACAGGTTGAGTGAGACTTTTGACTAATTCAATAAGTTCACGTTCGGCTAAGTTTTTCATCGCTTCTTGCGCTGTACCAACACCGGGTAAGAATAATTTATCCGCGTTACGTAATACGTCAGCTTCGCGGCTTACTGTTACCGAATAACCAAGGCGCTCAATTGCAAATCTTACTGATGAAAGGTTGGCACAACCCGTATCAATAATGACAACCTTGCTATTTAATTTATCATTACAACTTACTTGATCCATTAAAGCACTCCTTTAGAACTCGGTAGTACATCGCCTTCAACTTTTATGCATTGGCGCAGTGTTCGACCAAATACCTTAAATAAACTTTCAACAAGATGATGGGTATTTTTGCCTTCAACCTTAAGGTGCAGGGTTGCTGCCATGCCATCACTTAACGAACGGAAGAAGTGCGGTACCATTTCGGTTGAAAATTCGCCAATATGATCGCGAGGGAATTCCCCATTAAACTGCAAATAAGCGCGACCTGAAAGATCCAGAGAGCAAGATGCTTCACATTCATCCATCGGCAATACAAAACCAAAACGGCCAATACCACGTTTGTCGCCTAATGCTTGATTGATAGCATTACCTAACGCCAGGGCTGTGTCTTCAACTGTATGGTGATCATCAATGTGTAGATCGCCTGATACGCTCAGCTTTAATCGGAAACCACCATGTGTCGCAATCTGATCTAACATATGATCAAAGAAACCCATACCGGTATCAATACTATTGCCACCTTGGCTGTCGAGGTCGACATCAACTTGGATGTTTGTTTCTTTCGTGGTGCGCGTTACACTCGCAACACGGTTACCTTTATTCAGGATTTGTTGTTCAATCATCGGCCAATTTAAGTTATCTCTATTATAGAAGATACCTTCAATACCCATGTTTTCGGCAAGTTGGATATCAGTGATACGATCACCAATCACATACGAGTTAGCAAAATCGATTCGACCAGATTGTAAATATTCTTTTACCATACCTAAATGTGGTTTACGGCAACTGCAGTTATCTTCGGTAAAGTGAGGGCAGAGTAATACGGACTCGAATTTAA
>Ga0209396_1000777_pt1 | contig 36717 bp, 30 predicted proteins | sample GOMGulsemesocosm_6_FD_184638 | JGI IMG/M metagenome (GOLD analysis project Ga0209396, IMG submission 184638) | Methane-oxidizing microbial communities from mesocosms in the Gulf of Mexico - GOM8C Gulf of Mexico (SPAdes) (version 2) | ecosystem: Environmental > Aquatic > Marine > Cold seeps...
ATTAATCGTATTTTATAAGCAATTTAAATACAAAGTGCTAGGCTTAGAAAAGGTGAATGCAAAATTGGATTAAAATGGATTTGAACTATTTAAGCATTAAAACAAAGTTAATATCGATCACATTTTTTGTGGTGTTTTTATGTGCATTAGCAATAACTTTTTTAACTTTATATCAACATCAAAAATTATACAAAGAAAACTTAGCGACTAATCTTTATGCCTTAAGCAGCAACTTATCAGATGAACTTTTTCCATATTTAGCCTCAAATGAACCAGAGTTAATTGGTTTAACAACCACGCTATTAAAGTTAGAAAGATATCAGCAAATAAAATATGGATTGATTTTAGATAAATCTAATAAAATTGTGACGCAGTATTTAAATCCAAAATTTAAAACAACGGCAAATCACTTGGCGCAAATGAATTGGCCGCAAATTTTAAAAGATAATGGTTTAACAGCACAATCTAGTTTAATGGAAATTCACTTGATTGGAGATAAAGATTTTTCATCTGGCCACTTGGTATTAGTTGCGGACTTATCTAATCAATTATCAAGTAATATGAAATCATTTATTACCCAACTGATCCCTTTGATTTTAGTGATTATTTTAATTATATTTGTTTTATCTCACTGGGTTCAGAGTGGTTTGATCACACCATTAATTAATTTATCTGAATTGGTTTCTTCTGTCGGTAAAACTAAGAATTACAAACTGAGATATGAAAATAATGGCCAAGATGAAGTTTCAATACTTGGGAAAGATATTAATAAAATGCTATCGATTATTAATACGCAAGATATTGAAAATAAACGTCATACAATAAAGCTATTAAAACAACAAAAGTCATTAAAGCATTTAGCTAATTATGATCAATTAACAGGGCTTCCTAACAGAAAGTTATTTTCTGAATTATTAAAACAAGAGTTGAGCAAATCCCACAGAAATAATTATGAAATAGCTGTAATGTTTCTAGATTTAGATGACTTTAAAACAGTAAATGACACTATAGGTCATCATGCTGGAGATGTTCTACTTCAGCAAGTGAGTGAAAGAATAAAGTCGCATTTAAGAGATGGTGATACGCTTGCACGTTTAGGTGGTGATGAGTTTATAGTGATATTAACTGAGTTGCCAAGTCATGTTACAGCTGTTGCAATTGCGCAACGTATTTTAGACAGTTTTGTCGATTATTTTCATATCCAAGAATGGCAAATTCACTCAGGTTTAAGTATGGGTATTGCCTTTAATGATAAAGACCGCTTTGATGCTGCTTCTTTGATTAGTAATGCTGATGTCGCTATGTATAAAGCTAAAGAAGGTGGTCGAGGTCAGTTTGCGGTATTTGAAGATGCCATGCAAAGTGTGCAACATAGGCATATGTTATTAGCAAATGAGTTAGCAAAAGCCATTCATGGTGATGAGTTTAAACTATATTATCAACCTAAAGTCAGTCCTTCATTGGGTGTCGTTGGTTTCGAGGCTTTAATTAGATGGCATAGCAGTTTTGATGGTTTAATTTCTCCAGCTGAATTTATACCTGTTGCAGAGCATTGTGGACGAGTTCATGACATAACTCGCTGGGTTTTAAAGCAAGGTTTAAGTGACTTATCTAAAATCAAAGATAGTATCGGGTTTGATACTGTGACTTCATTTAATGTATCAGCCATTGATATTACTAAACAAGGTTTTATACAGTACATCGAAGGCTTAATTAAACTAAATGAAATAGATACTAAGCTGCTTGAATTTGAAGTAACAGAATCTTCATATATAGAAAATTTTGAATCATCAAGTAAGTTTTTTAATGCATTAGATGAACTTGGTTGCTCAATTGCTTTAGATGACTTTGGCACAGGTTATTCTTCATTAAGTTATTTAACTCAAGTACAAGCGAATACCTTAAAAATAGATCAGCAATTTGTAAAAAAAATATTCACATCAGATAGCGACCGATTAATAGTTGAAAGCATTATTGGTTTAGCTAAAAAACTAGGTTTAAAAATATGTGCAGAGGGAGTTGAAACTAAAGAGCAGTTTGACTTTTTAGCGGCCAGTAATTGTGAGTTAATTCAAGGGTATTATTTCTCTAAACCAGTGCCAATAGAGGAGCTATCAAGTGTCGTTAAGAAAATTCATTGTAAACATCATTTTGCAGGGATTGATGACAAGGTCGTTCATTTTTAGACCTTGAGTTACTTTAGAAGTTAGAAGTTAGAAGTTAGAAGTTAAACGCTAGAGTCTAGATATCAGAAATTAAGTGTTAGACTCTTAATCTTCAGAATAATTTACTACTACGTTATCAGGTAAAATAGTTTGTGCGGGCACATAACCTATGCTGCCTTTATTACTTTTTATATGTTCAAGTAGAGATGAGTTTGATGCTGAGTATTCAGTTTATGCCCAGTATTAATCTAATCTTCAGGATAAATGACGACTACGTTATCAGGTGAAATAGTTTGTGCGGGCACATAACCTATTACTTTTAATATGTTCAAGCAAAGATGAGTTTGATGCTGAGTATTCAGTTTATGCCTAGTATTAATCTAATCTTCAGGATAAATGACGACTACGTTATCAGGTAAAATAGTTTGTGCGGGCACATAACCTATGCTGCCTTTATTACTTTTATATGTTCGAGCAAAGATGAGTTTGATACTGAGTACTCAGTTTATGCCCAGTATTAATCTAATCTTCAGGATAAATGACGACTACGTTATCAGATAAAACTGTTTGAGCGGGCACGTAACCTATGCTGCCTTTATTACTTTTTTATATGTTCAAGTAGAGATGAGTTTGATGCTGAGTATTCAGTTTATGCCCAGTATTAATCTAATCTTCAGGATAAATGACGACTACGTTATCAGGTAAAACTGTTTGAGCGGGCACATAACCTATGCTGCCTTTATTACTTTTAATATGTTCGAGTAGAGATGAGTTTGATGCTGAGTATTCAGTTTATGCCCAGTATTAATCTAATCTTCAGGATAAATGACGACTACGTTATCAGGTAAAATAGCTTGTGCGGGCACATAACCTATACTGCCTTTATTACTTTTAATATGTTCAAGTAAAGATGAGTTTGATACTGAGTACTCAGTTTATGCCTAGTATTAATCTAATCTTCAGGATAAATGACGACTACATTCTCAGGTAAAACGGTTTGAGCGGGCACATAACCTATGCTGCCTTTATTACTTTTAATATGTTCAAGCAAAGATAAGTTTGATGCTCAGTCTTCAGTTTATGCCTAGTATTAATCTAATCTTCAGGATAAATGACGACTACGTTATCAGGTAAAATAGTTTGTGCGGGCACATAACCTATGCTGCCTTTATTACTTTTAATATGTTCAAGTAAAGACGGGATCGAATCATATTCTTTTGGCGGCTTGTTTCTACCTGAAAAACGCATATGCGCCCAATAAGACTGTAATCTTGATTCAGTTAAGCCAATAATTTGAGCGTTAAACTGTGAACGAACTCGGTTTTTTCGACTTAAAGTGATCGCTGAGCTAGTAACGTCATCGCTTAAATCTATATTGATGCCTAGATATATTTGGCGAACTTCTTGTTTACTTAAAGCGATATCATTATCTAACTTTTGTGTTATTACCCAGATATGATCTTGAGCAAATGCACTTGGCATTGCTAAGTTAAAAAATAAAACTGCTTTAGTTAAAGGTTTCATTAAAATACCCACTCTAATGCAAAAGTAACTAGGCTAGTATCCGCTTGAATTTTAGAGCTGTAATCAATTCTTTTTACTTCAGATTTAAATGCAAATCCGGGTTTGAAATCCCACCTTAGCCCTAAAGTCCATGAGCTTTGGTCGCCTTCGGTTAAAGTTGATCCTACCGCGTTGTATCCTTGTATTAAAGGAATAAAATCAGGTATAGCAGGCAGGGATAATGCAGGTAGAGATTTATCATATTCATCATCTCTATCTGCGTATGTTAAATGAAAAGTAAAGTCCTCATACTGATAGCCACCACTTATGTAAAATGATTCGCCTTCAGATAATAAATAAAAATCATGTTTTAAATTAATCCATTCACTTTTAATAAAATAATCAAAAGCATCATAACTTAATCCTATTTGGTAATATTCCATTTTACCATCTAGTAACAGTGCATTAGCGGCAAGAGGTTGGTTGACTTGTTGTAAGCTAGTAACTAAAGGTGCTAAACCTTCATCATGAATAGATACATTACCGCGTGAGTATGCCATACGAACACTTATTGCATTTAACTCTGTTGTTAAAGCAAGTCCTGTAAAGTTCTCAACTTTAGGTTCAAAAATCACATTACTAAAAGAGACTTCATCTTCAAACTGACCATAAAAAGCTTCAATTTTGGTTGTAAATGATTTGCTTACAACGTTGTGCTGAATGTTAATACCATCAAAATGAGAAAAGAAAAAAGATGCATATACTTCTTCTGGTGGTTTGATCCAATGGTAGGCATAACCCACATCAAGCACATCACTAAAAGTAAAAAATGAAGTTCTTAATTGGCCAAGTTTAATACTAGTAGCTGAGCTTGGCGTGTAATTTAGATATAGCCACTCTAAGCCTGAATCTTTGTGTTTATCCAATGTGCCTAATAGTTGCGCTGTAGCGGATAAATTTGAAAAAATATCAATATCAACCTGCAATCCGATTAAGCTGTCAGCTTTAAAGGTAAAGTCATCATGATGTCCTGCATATTGGGCATCATCTCCAATAGTCGCACCTGTCACTAATCGTGAAAATCCAGAAAATTCAGGTTCTTGAGCGTTTACTTTAAAGCATAAAATGCATGAAAAAACATAAATAGCTAAATAGTGTGATAGATTACTTTTTATTGTCATATCATTTTATTTTTGATTCCTTTAAAAGAAGTGTAGGCACTAAATTAAAATAGTTCCTATATAGAGACTGAAAAAATAAAAATAAATAGGATTTAATGTGGAAAAAATAGCAATTTTTGTAGATGTACAAAATGTATATTATACCTGTAGAGATGCCCATAAACGTAATTTTGACTACAATGCTTTTTGGGCAAAAGTAACTGAAAACTCAGAGGTTAAATATGCTTTTGCTTACGCAATTGGACGCAGTGATGATAAACAAAAGCAATTTCAAAATATTCTCAGAGCCATAGGTTTTGAAGTGAAATTAAAACCTTTTATTCAAAGAGCAGATGGCAGTGCTAAAGGTGATTGGGATGTCGGTATTACACTTGATATTATGGATTACGCTAGCGAAGTTGATAAAGTGATTTTAGTGTCTGGAGATGGCGACTTTGCAATGTTATTAGACCGCGTTCAAGGAAAGTTTAAGGTACCGTGCGATGTCTACGGAGTAGCCAAACTAACAGCCGCAGCTTTAATTAATAGTGCTACAGACTACATTCCAATAGAAGGTGACTTGTTGTTATAAGCTTACAAGTCTAGTTAACTATTAGGGATTTGAGATGTATATGGCGTAGCCAAACTAACAGCCGCAGCTTTAATTAATAGTGCTACAGACTACATTCCAATAGAAGGTGACTTGTTGTTATAAGCTTACAAGTCTAGTTAACTATTAGGGCTTGATATTGCGCAATGATATTTAAGGTTTCCTTATCTGGCTTTTGTGCCATGCGCTGATAGTGCTTAATTGTTTTTGTAAGATAATCGGTATCATCTTTTCTGGTAAAGTCCCACATGCTTGAGCCTACCGGGTGAATGGCGTTATTTACTGACTTGCTGATATGTAAAATTTCATAAAAACGCTTATTTTCACGAATAAGTGTTTCATCAATTAAGCCAAAGCCTAATTCATTCAGTGATGTACGTACTTTGTAATGATGGTGCACAGGGCATAATAAAAACTCTAAATTATGCTCAGGATGATTTTTAATTATGCTATTAACTAGCTCAACTAATAAGTCTCCGCCAACACCTGCAATAATAATTAATTGTTTACTGTTTTTACATGTATTTTCTATCGGAAGCTGGGCAACATCTAAACAGTATACTTGCCAGTTTTTATGAGCTGGGTTAACACTGAAAAACCGCTGTAATTTTGTTTCAAGCTCAGTCATCAGAGGCGCAACAACATCTACAAAATGAATTTTAGATGCGGCTTTTCTTGCCAAAAGTTTAATGCCTAATTGGCCATGATCACAACAGCAATCCCAAATATGATCGTACTGATTAGTTATCATATTATTGATTTTGTCTAGGCGTTTGCTTATTTTCACAAGTGCTCTTAATTATATTTAAATGTGGTTGGCTGAGGAGACTTCAAATAATGAGACAAGCTCTTTATTTGAAGTTCATTATATCTGGTTTTAAGTACCACAAAAAGTACGATATTGGTGGTCGCCATCTTTTGGTTCATCTTGAAACTGACTTGTATGTTTTAGTTGTTGATAAGGTGAGCGCAATACTTCAAGGAAGTCATCGATTACAGTGCTTTGACCTGATGTTTCATATTCGGCTAATATCGCTTCAACATGATGATTTCTTGGGATCACTAAAGGATTATTTTTGTCCATTAATTTTTTAGCTGCCTGAGTACTTTGGTTCTTATCTGCAAGCATTTTTAGCCAATTAGAATACCAATCACCGAACTGTTGTTTTAGTGTGTTTTGTATATCTGTATCAGTTAAAGAACCGGATAATTTAACAAAGGTATTTGTATAATCAAGTTCTTGTTTTTGCATTTGTTCTAATAATTCATTGATAAATTGATGATCTTCTTTAGCGACCTCATTTAAACCTAATTTGTTTGCAAGCATCGTAAAATAAGCGTTTTCAAATTTATCGGTAAAGGCAATTATTAAAGGTTCTATTTTTTCTAATGCTTTCTCTTGGTTGGCATCAACTAGTAATAGCAAACATTCTGCAAGCCTTGCCATATTCCATTGTGCGATATGTGGTTGGTTGCCAAATGCGTATCGACCTTGTTTATCAATAGAGCTAAATACAGTACCAGAATGATAATGACTCATCATGGCACAAGGTCCAAAATCTATCGTCTCACCCGAAATCGCTGTATTATCTGTATTCATTACACCGTGAATAAAGCCAACTCGCATCCAAGCAACTATCAATTCAATTTGTTTGTCGATAGCACAAACTAAAAACTGTTCTATTTTATCTTCAGCATTAATATCAATATGTGAAAAATGACGATTAATTGTGTAATCAGTTAATGTGATCAACGATTCTAAGTCACCTTGAGCTGCAAAGTATTGAAAAGTCCCCACTCTTATATGGCTTGAAGCAACACGAGTAACAACAGCTCCAGGCATTGCTTGCTCTCGGTATACAGGCTCTCCTGTTATGACTACTGATAAACATCGAGAAGTTGGAACGCCAAGTGCAAACATGGCTTCACTCATTATATATTCACGCACCGCAGGACCTATGGCGCAACGACCATCACCTTGTCGTGAAAACTGTGTAGGGCCAGAACCTTTTAATTGAATATCAAATCGTTTGTTATCACTCGCTATGATCTCACCTAATAAATGAGCGCGACCATCACCTAAGTTTGGATTAAAGTGGCCAAACTGATGTCCGCTGTAAGCCAATGCCATAGGTTCTGCGCCATCAGGAATTAAATTACCAGAGAAGTATTGGGCTAATAAATTATGATCTTGTGTGATCTTTTCATCTATCAAGAGATCGGCTGCTAAATTTTTATTCCATAGTAGCAATTGTGGTTCTGCAACTTTTGTCGGAGCGATGCGCTGATAGAAGGCACTATCTAGTTGGCTGTAAGTGTTAGAAAATTTCATAATATAAGCTTTCTTTATAATGCTAAGTGATATTAATTTTTAAAATGATATCACTTTTATGAGTGTCTGTAAGTTGAATGAAAATTGAGTAGCGCTATTCAGCACACGATTTTTTTGCTAGAATTCGCGCCCAACTTAATTTGAGCTAGATCAAGTTAAGTATATTAATTCTATCTACAGCACTGGTTTTACGTTCCAGTTCGTTCAATGGAGAACACACAATGTCAGCATCACAAATTACTGTTTGTGCATTATATAAATTTGTTCGTTTAGAAAATTTTGAAGCTTTACGCGCGCCACTATTAGCAAAAATGGAAAGCCTAGATGTTAAAGGCACTTTATTATTAGCAAATGAAGGCATTAACGGCACAATAGCGGGTTCTCATACGGGTATTGAACAAGTTTTACAGTTTTTAGCTGAAGATCCTAGTTTAAGTAAAATTTCTTACAAGGTATCTTTTAATGATGAAAATCCATTTCATCGTACAAAAGTTAAATTGAAAAAAGAAATTGTAACTATGGGTGTTGAAGGTGTTGATCCTAACCAAGTCGTAGGAACATACGTAAAACCGAAAGATTGGAATGCATTAATTTCTGATCCTGAAGTGATCACAATAGATACTCGTAACGATTATGAAATAGAAATTGGTACATTTAAACACGCAGTAAATCCAAATACAGAAACTTTCCGTGAATTTCCTGAGTATGTGAAAAACAACTTAGACAAAAATAAACATAAAAAAGTAGCTATGTATTGTACTGGCGGCATCCGTTGTGAAAAATCAACTGCTTACTTAAAAGATCAAGGTTTTGAAGAGGTTTACCACTTAGAAGGCGGTATCTTAAAATATCTTGAAGAAGTACCAAGTGATGAAACATTATGGCAAGGCGAGTGTTTTGTATTTGATGGCCGAGTAGCGGTTAATCATGACTTAGAGCAAGGTCAATATGATCAATGTTTTGCATGTCGTTTCCCTTTAACTGAAGCTGAAAAAGAAAGTGAGCATTACGTAAAAGGTGTGAGCTGTCATAGATGTCATGAAAAAGTGACTGACAAGCAACGTGAACGTTTTGCTGAACGTGAACGTCAAATTGCTTTAGCTGAACAACGTGGTGAATCACATATCGGCGGTGAAGTTAAAGAATTAATTAGCGAACGTCGTCAAGAAAAAGCCGATAGAAAAGCTGAGCAGTCAGCATAGTCTATAATCAAGATATCATTTTAAAAACCACTATTGTTTATATCAATAGTGGTTTTTTTATTTTTGTAACAATTTAAAAACTATCAAATCATTGTAGTTAAACTCAGTACCCTATAAAGTGCTGCTTTAGTTTTAATTGTGTGATAAACATGCCATTACAAACTCCTCTCAAATTGAAATTCGAGTTCCAATATAATGAAAGATCTTACCCAAGGTTCAATACCTAAACATTTGATCACTATGGCCATCCCTATGATGGTAGGCATGTTTGTGCAAACTTTATATTTCTTAGTTGATTTATATTTTGTAGGCAAGCTGGGTGGTGCAGCACTCGCAGGTTTAAGCCTTGCGGGTAATGCGATGTTTTTGATTTTTGCTTTAACACAAATTCTAAATGTAGGTACTGCTGCGGCGATATCTCATGCGGTAGGGCGAAAAGATAAAACTGATGCTAATTTAATATTCAATCAATCTATGATGGCTTCAAGTATTGTGGGTATCATTGTTTGTATTGCAGGATATTTTGGTGCCAGTGCCTATTTAAATATGGTGTCGCAAGATCCTGATACTGTGGCTGCAGGGCTAAGTTATTTAAACTGGTTTATACCCTGTATGGCACTGCAGTTTTTAATGGTATCTATCAGTGCGGCATTAAGAGGTACTGGGGTTGTTAAACCAACCATGTTAGTACAAATGGTGTCTATCATAATCAATATTATTTTATCGCCGATATTAATTGAAGGTTGGGGCACAGGTCATGCAATGGGTATTGCAGGTGCAGGTTTCGCTAGCTCAATTTCAGTTGTATGTGCTGTGATTATTTTATGTTTATATTTTAAAAAATCAGAAAAATATATCAGTGTCGACTTTGCTTTATGGCGACCTAATGCCCAGAGTCTAAAGAAAATCTCTTCAATAGGGCTGCCAGCTGGTGGTGAATTCTTTTTAATGTTTATTTATATGGGCATGATTTATTGGTTAATTCAGCGCTTTGGTGCTGACGCTCAGGCTGGTTTTGGTCTTGGTTCGCGTATTATGCAGTCATTATTTTTACCTGCTATGGCGTTAGCTTTTGCAGCCCCAGCAGTCGCTGGGCAAAACTTTGGCGCTAAAAAGTATGATCGTGTAAGAGAAACCTTTAAGTGGTCAGCAATTTTAACCTGTTCTCTCATGTCATTATTAACCGTTTTATGTTTCTTTCAAGCAGAAATATTAGTGCAAGGTTTTGTAGATGAACCGGAAGTAATTTTAATTAGTGCGATGTTTTTACAAATGATTTGTTGGAACTTTATTCCATCAGGGCTAACTTTTACTTGTTCAGGCATGTTTCAATCATTAGGTAATACCTGGCCGGCATTAATAAGTACAGGAACGCGATTAATTAGCTTTGCAATACCCGCTTTATGGTTATCACAGCAAAGCGACTTTACGATTGAAAATCTATGGCATTTATCTGTGATAACAGTGTGTATTCAGGCCTCTGTAAGCTTTTATTTATTACGTAGAGAGTTTCGATTACGTTTACCTAAAGGTGATGAAAGTCAGCTTAATGCGAATCCAGGACAAAAAAATATAGCTGGAGAGTCTGTTTAGCTATTCATAATACTTAAAGTTAATGGGATTAAAAAGCCACTAATTACATTGTAGCGGCTTTTTATATTAACTATTTTCTATCCATGGTTTCATTGACCAAATGAATAAGTTTGCTTAAAAAACTATTACTTGTGTGTTTTGATGTGATTTTAGTGTTGATTATTTTCATTTTATATTTCCTCTAATTGATTTAATGCCTAAACTATAAAATCTCAAGTTAACTTGAGGTCAAGAGATTATTTCTCTAAACTATAAAAATATATAATAGTTGCAGAAGTCATTATGAATTTAGAAGAAGCTAATTTAACTGTGGGTTATGTCGCTAAGCGTTGTGGTATTAAGGTTTCCACCCTACACTTTTATGAAGAAAAGGGCTTGATCAGAAGTTGGCGTAATCAAGGTAATCAAAGGCGATACAAAAGAGATGTTTTAAGGAGAATTGCTGTTATTAAAGCCGCACAAAAAATAGGTATAAAACTTGACGACATTAAACAAACCTTCGCTGATTTACCTAATGAACGCACCCCATGCAAAGCTGATTGGGCCAAGTTATCTGCAAACTGGCAAAAACAATTAGATGCAAGAATCGCTTATATGCAAAAACTCAGGAATTCAGTAACAGGTTGTATTGGCTGTGGCTGTTTATCTATGGAAAACTGCCCTATCTATAACCCTGAAGATGAATTGGCAGAGCAGGGAACTGGTGCTGTAATTTTGGAAAGAGATTAAACTTTTACCTTCGTAATATTTAATCTCGCATCACTAAAAATCAAAATCACCACAACCAGGGATATCATTAATATTAAACTCATCAATTTGCGATGGTAGCAGATGATCTTTGGCAAACCCCTCATATACTTTTTCATTTACAAATACATCAAATAAATCCGGGTCTAAATGATTATCTAGCTTCATTATGCCCATAATGGTTAAGGTTTCAGAAAGGGTTTTTGGTGGTTTATAAGGTCTGTCATTTGCTGTAAGTGCTTCAAATATATCGGCAATTGCCATCATTCTGGCTGGAATAGACATTTGTTCTCGTGTTAAGCCTTTAGGATAACCGGTACCGTCCATTTTTTCATGATGGCCACAGGCGTATTCTGGCACTCTTTCTAAGTGTTTAGGAAAAGGCATAGACTCCAGCATTTCTACGGTCACATCCATATGACCATTAATTATTTTACGCTCTTTAGGATTAATAGTGCCGCGCTTTATAATTAAATTATACACTTCATCATCACTGATCACTGACTGTGTTTTGCCTTTTATAGAGACTTGATATTGCTTAGCAATCCCATAAATTCGGTTGATTTTATCATCGTCAAAAAACTCACCTCCCGTATTAGCCGTACAAATAAAGTTTCTATCAATATCTAATTGCTTTAATAAAACAGCTTTATTTTTATCGTCTAACTTTTTAGAGCTATAAATATCTCTGGCAGCAATTTCAAAGCGGGATTCAATGAGTTCTATGCGGTCAAATACCGTCGATAATTTAGTTTGTTTATCCATCACATATTCTGGGGTGGCTACTTTGCCACAATCATGCAGCCAAGCTGCTACATTGAGCTCATGAAAATCTTCTTTTTCCATATGAAACTCATTTAAAGGTCCTGTTTTAATGTTGTGACAGGCCTTTGCTAACATCATAGTAATGACGGGGACTCGGCGACAATGCTCTCCCGTATAAGGTGATTTTTTATCGATTGCGGAGGCGATTAATTTTGAGAATGAAGCAAATAAATGCTCCATTTCATTAATGAGTTGTTTATTAGTCAGGATAATTGCTGCTAATGATGTTAGAGCATGGGTAACACGTTCTACTTCATCATCAAACGGAATAACATTTCCCTGTTTATCGCTTGCGTTTATAAGTTGAATGACACCATTAATCTCTTCTTGATGATTTTTCATCGGTAAAGTTAAAACAGACTGTGTTCTGTAGCCGGTTAATTTATCCATCTCTTTGGCGGCACAAAAATTATATTCAGTACAGGTATATGCATCTTCAATATTGATTATCTTGCCTGAAGCCGCAGCGACGGCAACCATAGCATTGTTATTTATTTCACCAAATTGGAAAACAGGAATATTAGGGTATTCAACTGGCTTTCCTGTCGTACCACCTAAATGGGAATTAAGGGTATTGTTAAGCAAGGTTTCAAAAACAAGTTTATTTTCTTTTGAAATAGAATAAATCGTGCCAGCATCAGCATTCGCTAATTGCATGGCACTTTTAAGTATTTTTTCTAATAAAACATGGTGATTTTTTTCTGAAGAAAGGGCTATGCCTATTTCTACAAAGTGCTCAATGCTTCTCATTGTATCCCTTAACTTTTCTATTCTAATTATAAGAAACAATTACAAGTATAGAAGTGGGTTTTCATTTTAGTAGTTTTGCTGAAATAAAGATTTAAAATATACATAATGTGTCAGAACCATTTAAAATGTAAGGTTATGTAAAGCGGGAAAGTATTTCGTTGTATGTTTGTTATGATAGTTAACTGATCTTATAAAATTTATATTAGATGGAACTAAATTATGACTGCAAGGTACTTTTCTTCTGTGTGTTTGTTACTTAGCTGTTTTGCTATTAAGGCGAATGGAACGCAAACTTCACCAGCCCAAAAACTTCAAGATGTCACTGCACAATATCAAAAAATATGTACTTCGGAACAATGTGAAAATCAAATTAAAAAAATGAAAAAGTTTGCAAGGTGGCGTGATCCAAAGGCACAACTTTTAGTAGGGACTGCCTATTTATATGGTGATGGCATTGAGCAAGATATTGATAAAGCGCTTTATTGGCTGAATCGTGCGGCATATGACAACTCCAATGATACTAAGTATTCATTGAAGGCATTTCATATGATGTCTAAAATTTATAAAGAGGGCATAGGAATTGAAGTTGATACTGAAAAGTCAGAAAAGTATATTCATAAACTTTTAGAAAAGCAGTACGGTCCAACAGTTTACGCAAAAGCGATAGCTTTATTAAAATTAAATAAGACCGATGAAGGAATTACACTGTTAAAGCAAGCAAGTGAAAATAATTATAAACCTGCAACTTATATATTGGCGCGCATGTTTCAATTAGGAAATTACACCGAAAAAAATATTGAAACGGCAGCGTTATACTATCAAAAGATAGCAACTTCAAATTATAAAGATAGTAAGCCTCAGCTCGCATCTATTGTTAAGAAAATAGCTAAAAATAATGCTTCTGATGAGTCTTTAGTTAAAAGTTTAACTGCAACATTAAATATGGAAGTGATAGATGTCACTGCAAATAAAGTTGATATTCAAGATAATATGTCATTAACCTTAAATAGGTTAAATAAAAATAGAGGTCAATATACTGCAGCAACAGGTAGTCGCATCAAAGGCCGTAGTTGTGGTCAAACTTCTAATAGCTGTTCGGGCAAAGGTGAAAATGAATTAAATGATGATTTAAATGAAGGTGAAGTTGAACAGGAAAATGAAGAAAACTAAGTTTCATCTTAAATCTAATAATTTTACTTTGTATGAATCTAGCTGATGTTTATCAAATTCTAAATCGTATTTTTGATAAACATCAGCAATAATATTGTGTTTTAAAATAGTTAGCCATGCATTATTTAATTTTTTACGTAATGCAGGGGAAACTCCTTTTTTACTGATACCAAAATATACTGGACTAGCATTAAAGGAAAATCGAATTGAAAATTGTTGATTGTTAGTTTGGTGTTTCGCAAGTAAATACTTCGCCGATAACTTATCATCAAACATCGCATTTATACGTCCTAGCAGTAACATATGGTATCTATCATTATTACTTTTTATTTCTACCATTTTGTTTTTCACTTCAACTGATTGCAATACGTATTGCTCGAATTCTGATCCAAAAAAATTACCACGCGTTATGCCTATACTTCCCTTAAAGTTTTTTAACTGTGAAATGTTACTGACATCAATACTCATTGTTTTAGGTGCTATAAAAGATATTTGTTCAATATGATGAGGGCCCAGGAAATATGAGAATTGACTGCGTTGTGGATTTTTTGTGAAGTTAGTTAATATGTGAACTTTCCCTTTTTTTAATAATTTAATTGCTCTGATCCAAGGCACATCTAATACAGCTAACTCACAACCCGCTTTTGCTACCAAAAGTCTTGCAATATCGATACTAACGCCTGACCAATTACCGTCTGCATGTCTCATGTGATATGGCGGAAAGTCATCTGAAACGGCCAAAACTAAAGTACATGAAAGTAAAGGGGCTGAAATAAATAATAAAGTAATGGCTAAAAATACTTTAATTTTAATGAAATAAAACAATTGTGAGTAACCGTAATAGGTTTTTAAGAGGGTAAGTAAAATATAGGCGTTATTTAGATTAAAAACAAAATGGGCTTAGGAATGTTATTTTAAAAAATATTAGACTCTAAAATTATTAATCTATACTTGAGTAAAATAACTAAAGGAATTGTTATGAAACCGCTATTAATATTACTTATTATCGCGTTTTTAATATCTTGCTCAAAAAATGATACGAGTCCAAAAGTTAAGCTTGCTATAAACCCTTGGCCTGGATATGAGTTTTTGTATTTAGCATCTGAAAAAGGTTTTTTTACTCAAGAAGGGTTAAATGTGGAGCTAATTGAGGCTCCTTCATTAGCCGATGTTCAGCGTATGTATGCACAAGGTCATGCTAATGCAATTGCAACAACCATGATTGAAGCTGTTACCAGTGCAGGTGAGTTAAGAAAACCAACAAGCTTAGTGCTTATACCTGATTACTCTAATGGTGGAGATGTTATTTTATCAAACAATAATATAGCATCAGTAAAAGAGCTAAAAGGGAAGAAGGTTGGTGCAGAGATAGGCTCTTTAGGCATGTTTATTTTAGTGAAGGCACTTCATAAAAATGGACTATCTTTATCTGATGTTGAAGTGATAAATACAGAGCAATTAAATGCGCTTAATGCAATTGGGTTAGGTGAGATTGAAGCAATTGTGACTTATCCGCCTTATTCCATTGAGCTATTAAATAAAACAGATAGCAGACAAATATTTTCTTCAGCGCAAATCCCTAAAGATGTTGTAGATACCATTTCAGTAGACTCCCAAATATTAAAGCAAGATCCAAAATGGTTAATGAAATTTCATAAGGTTTGGCAAAGGTCACTTGATTTTGCTGAAACAAATAAGCAAGAAGCTTATCAAATTATGGCCCAAAGAGAGGGCATAAGCGTAGAAGAATTTGCGCAAGCATTAACTGGGTTATCTATTATACCGGCTTCTGAGCAATTACAAATATTAAGGTCAAAGCAACTCAAAGATAATATGAACGATGTATGCCTGACATTAGAGGTAACAAAAAGCATTTCATTTGATTGCAAGGCCTTACCGCGTTATTTAACGATGGCGCAATAATGATTGAGAAAAACAGATTTAGCTTAAAATATAAAATAAGCATAGGCCTTATTGTATCTTATACAATCGTTATTACCTCTTTGTTATTTATTAATCATAAAGTATCTAAAAACCTTAAAGAGACGTTATTGATAAATGAAGCTAAATTGATTGCAGAAACAGTAATAGCAACAGCGCATACACATATGCATTCACCTAATATCTCTCATATTATCAGTTCATTAAGTGCAATAGATGATGTGAGTAATCTCATCATCGCGGATGAAAAAACGAAAATAATTTTATCGAGTAACCATAATAAATTAAAAGGCCGTTCCATATTTTATGAGCAGAATAATATAAAGTCCTTATTAGAAAAAATAGATTTAACAAAGCGAAACTCTTGGCTAATAGATGAAAAAGGTGTGTTGTACACATCGTTGTTCAATGCGGTAAGTAAAGATAAAAAGACTATTCAAAAGCTTATTTTTATAATTAGGCTAAATGGGAAAAAGGTCACTGTATTTTTAAATCAAAGTACTCAAATTTTGATTTTATCAGCCATTATAGGTTTTGTGTTTGCTATCATTTTCACGCTATTTTTATTTAAATTACAAATCTACCGACCAATTGCGCTTTTAGTAAAAAAAATAAAACAAACACACTTAAATGAAAAGCCTGAACCTTTAATGTATCAATCCAATGATGAATTTAGTTATTTAATTCATTCGTTCAATAAATTGATGTCAGATTTATTTGAAAAGAGCCAAAGGTTAGAGCAGCAAAAAATGCTTAGTGAGCAGGCTGCAAGATCAAAATCTGACTTTTTGGCGGTTATGAGCCATGAAATAAGAACACCGTTAAATGGCGTGATAGGTATGTCATCTTTATTAAGTGAATCAAACTTAAAGGGAGAAGAAAAGCAATATAGTGACACAATTATGTCATCTGCTAAGCAGTTACTGTCTGTTATTAATGATATTTTAGACTTTTCTAAAATAGACGCGGGTAAACTTACTTTAGATTTAAAAAAAGGAAATTTAAATACGATCTTAGAAACTACAAAAGGGATGTTTGAAGCAACAGCTAAAGATAGTGCGATTGAATTAGTAACTAAAATAGAGCCTGCAATTAAATATAACCTGCTACTAGATGAAACGAGAATAAAGCAGGTATTAGTTAATTTAATAAGCAATGCATTTAAGTTTACTGAACAAGGAAAAGTAGAGGTTTTTGTCAAAGTATTGGAATCCAATGATGAGCACTATAAAATTAGGTTTAGTGTGATAGATACTGGCATAGGGCTAAGTCAAAGACATATAGATAAACTTTTTTCAGAGTTTGTACAAGCCGATACTTCTACAACAAGACAATATGGTGGTACGGGCTTGGGTTTGGCTATTTGTAAAAGGTTGGTTGAATTAATGGGAGGTGAAATTTGGATCGAAAGTGAACTAGGACAAGGGTCCCGTTTTATTTTTGATTTACCCTTTGATGTGTCGAGTATTATTAGTGAAAAAGAAGATGAAATTCAATTAACTGATATTAGCATTGCAGGGAAAAAGATCTTATTAGTTGAAGATATGTTACTCAATCAGCAAATAGCAAAAGCGATTTTAAAAGGGAATCATATAGATATTGCCAATGATGGTATAGAAGCTGTAGAAAAAGCGAAAAAAGCAACGTATCAAGTGATTTTAATGGATTGTTTAATGCCTAAAATGGATGGTTTTACTGCAACTCAAGAAATTAGAAAGCTAGGAATAACAACCCCTATTATCGCTTTAACAGCAAGTGCCCTGCAAGAAACAAAAGATAAATGCAAACAAGCGGGTATGGTTGATTATCTTGCTAAACCTTTTGATAAAGAGGAAATTTATAAAATTCTTGCTAAGTGGCTATAATAAATGAAAAATAGCTATACTTAGTTGGGTGTGATTAATAGAGTTGAGCTGGTGATATCTAAAAAATTGAAAAAATCCCCAATGATACTAAAAGTGTTTCTTTTAAGCTTTTTTATGTTTTCTGGTAGCTATATATTTGCCAATGAAGTTCATCCAACTTGGTTGCAAGAAGAGCTAGATAAAGCTGATCAATTAAATGATAAAAATCCTAACCTTTCCTTTGATTTTGTAACAAAACTCTTATTAAAACATAAAAATGAATTAAAAAATTATGATTTAGCCGCATTATATAGTCGCTTAGGCACGTATCATTTTTATTTTGGGCAGTTTGATAGAAGCTTGAAACTATTGAATAAATCAAGAAAACTACTAAAAGATTTACATAACAGAATCGGTGTGAGTATTTTATTAACCCATGGTATGTTGCTTGATTCAACAGGCAAAGCCAGTGAAAGTGAAGCATTGTTTTATCAAGCAATTAAAATATCAAAAGAAATAGAAGATCTAGAAATACTCGCTGACAGTTATGGCGGATTAGCAGGTATGTATGATTTAAATCATAATGATATTGAGGCACTTAAATATTACCAAAAAGCCTATGTAATCGTACAAGAGTTAAATGATAAGTTAGATATGGCATATTTGAATACTAATATGGCAAATGTTTATGCTAATTTAAAGGATTTTAATAAAGCAATTTCATTACAAGAAGAAGCGATAGCGTATTTTAAAAATAATGATTATAGATATGATGAAATGTTAGCGCACTACAGTCAGGCTGTTGTTTATAAGAGAGATAAGCAATTTGAAAGAGCATTAATAAGTTATAATAAAATGCTAAAACTATCACTTGAATTTAAAGAACAAAGTAAAATTTATTATGCTTATATAGGCATTAGCATGCTTTATTTAAAGTTAAATAATTTTGAAAAAGCATTTGAATATTGGTTATTGGCAGAGGAACTTTTTTCAGTTATAGAGGGACCATATTCAAAAGCACATCATTATTTAGTAAAAGCACAATTAGAAGTGAATGATAAAAATGCCAAGTTAGCATTCAATACGGTTTCAAAATCTCAGGAAATAATATTTACATTAGAGGAAGATAAAAACCTTAATATGTATATTCTACTTTATGATGTGAAAATTGATATTGCGGTACTAGAAGAAGATTTTAAAACAGCTTTTGAATTACAAAAAGAAGAAAAAAGGCTTAACGACAAATACCAAAACGTAGTAAGAGAAGAAGCTCGCTCAAAATATAAAGTGATGTTTGATACTGAGCAAACACTTCTAAAAAATAAGCTATTAGAAAGAGATAAGCAGTTTTCAGCCATAGAGCTCGAAAATGCCAAGCAAGAGCAGCAATTAAAAAATATGATAATCGTAACAGCAGCTTTGTCGATCGCTGTTTTATTCTTTTTCTTTTATCGACAAATACGTACAAGTAAAAAGCTTAATCGTTTAGCCAATACTGATGTTTTAACACAACTAGCAAATCGCAGATATACTTTTGCTCATTCTGAATTAGAATTAAGAAAATCTATCAATAACAGCAAAGCTTTTTCTATTATTATTTTTGATATTGATCACTTTAAACTTGTAAATGATACCTATGGTCATTCAGGTGGTGATGAGGTGTTAATTAATACTGCAAAAACAGCAAATAAGTTTATTAGAGAACAGGATGTTTTAGGGCGTATTGGAGGGGAGGAGTTTTTAGCTATTTTATCAAATACATCTTTGCCTCAGGCGTTAGAAATAGCCCAAAGGATACAAGAGGCTATTGAAAAACAATCTGTAATCTTTGAAGGTAAAACTATTAAAATAACAGCTAGCTTTGGTGTGGCGCAATATAGCCCTGATAAAGAAGATTTTATTAGCTTATTTCAACATGCGGATGAATATTTATATAAGGCTAAAAACCAAGGCCGAAATCGTATTGTAAGTGAATAAAGCTTTAAATTATTGGGAATGAATCTAGCTTACTTTTGAGTGAAAAAATATTCATAGGAAGTTTCATTTTGTGCAATAGAAAAAGCTTCATCTATTAATTCATATATTTTTTTATCCATATTTGGTTTTGTTGCGATATGCACTTCAGAAGAGTAACCATGAAAATAAGAGCACGCTATTTCTTTTGATAATGGGTTTTTTTGATTGTAAATTTCTATTGGGTTAGGGTGAAATAGTGCATCAATTCGACCTAACCTTAAAAGTTCAACTCCCCGATTTAAAGAATCAGTTCCTTTAATATTAATTAAATTCGCATCTGAGTGTTCAAGTGTTGGTACTATTTTTGTGCCTGAAGGTACGCCAACGGCCAGTTTTTTAAATAAATGTGTCGCACTTAAAATTGGGATGAAATTTTTCTTTTTAAAACATAATCCAGGGGTTGAGTAAAAAAAGGCATTTGAGAGTTGTTTTAATTTATTAAAAGGATCGTCAACAGGGTAAAGTAAATCTATATTGCCTTTTTGTAACTCAGATAAAGCGCGTTTACTAGGATATTTTATATATGTAATTTCAGAAAATTTACGCTCTAACACTGCATGTACATATTTATAAGCTTTTTCACTTTTTATATTATTTTTAAAATCAATATGAGGCGGGTATTCAATAACACCCACTGTGATTGAATTGGCTACAATTTTAAAAGGCATTAATAAAATTGTTAAAGTTATAAATATATATTTATTTATCGTAATCAATTGTATGTTCGCTTATTTTTCTAAAATAGTAATGCTAATGCCGCCGCCAAAATCATTCAGTGTCCAGTTTTCCATAGGGAAACCTGTTCTATCTATATTGCTCCACTGAGTTTGTGGTTTACCTGTATTGAGCGGGTTATTTGCAGGAACCCCATGACAAGATAAACAAAAAGGTTGCATTTTCACGGGTAAAAAATACCTTTGTGCCGGCTGATTTAAATATCTTGCCTGATCATCAAAATAGCTTACTAAGTTAAGTTTTTGTACTTTATTCATAGCATCAACCTCCCAGAAGTCAGGCTGATTTAATTGATTTCTGATTTGACCTGGTTTGCTAGTAAACTTAATTTTTACGCCTATATTTTTTTTAGAGAGCTTTTCAGATAATTGAAAAGCAAATATAGCAGGGATAAACCCTTTAAAAGCAATATCATCGTCATAAAGTAAAGTACGATTACTTTCCATCACTTCTATCATGACCTGTATTAGTGACTTTATAACGGGTGAGTTTTGATTAGGAAATTCTTGATTAAATTTAGTTTGATAAGTTTTTTTTACATTCAATATAAAGGCTTGGCCAAACAGTTGCGACTTATCGACTCCCTGTTGATTTATAAGAGGCTGATTTTGAAAAATAAAAGCCATAGATGCTTGATAGGTTTTAGCAACTTGAGAAATAAGTTCTGATTTTGAATTGTCATTATCAATATTATGGCTTAAAGAAAATGCAAAATTAGTACTCAAAAGGCATAAAATAATTAAACTTATCTTCAACATTTAACAGACTTGAATAACAGACTCGTAGTTTAATATTAGAGTATTTGAAATACTTTCACAATCTCAGTATTTGATTAAAAACAATTAAGGCTTTGATAATATATAAATAAAACAAAGCGCAATATAAATGCCTTTTAGTTAAAGGTTTTAGCTAAAATCACTTTAGCTTGATCCCTAGGTAAGCAAGCTGCAAAAGGTTTTTTGTCAAACTTGATTTTCTCAATACTAATATCTTTTGTGGTAATTTTTTGATCTTGCCAATTTAATTCAATACGGCAATTTACCATGTTCTCTTTTTCACTATAGATTATCTTAATTTCATTGGTTCGCTTTATTAATAAGTCATATGGATAGCCCTGCTCAGATAATAGCTTATTGGTAGTTGCTTCTGCTGGAGTAGTAAAAAGAAAAATGATTATATTTAGGGTCGTAAGTATTCTTAAGTTCATGATGTAGCGCTCAGGTTTAATTAACTTGATTATTAAATTAAACTTTGCTCTATTATCTATCAAACGATATAAATTTAACCTTACTTTAGATTTTCTTAACTATGAAAAATTTACCACCTTTGAAATCACTTAATGTATTTTTAAGTGCTGCAAAAAATGAGAGCTTTAAAGCAGCAGCGGAGCAATTGTATGTGACGCAAGCTGCTGTGAGTCAGCAAATTCGTTTATTAGAGGAGTTTTTAGGGTGTCAGCTATTTGATAGGAATAGTAAGCAAACCAAGTTAAATGAAAAAGGCCTTTTATTAATGCCTTATATCGAACAAGCATTTGAGCAAATAAGCCATGGTGTTAATGCGGTTTCTTTAGAGCCTAATGCCCATGAATTAAAAATTTCTACATTGCATTCTGTTACTTCAGCAATCCTGATCCCTAAAATCAGTGATTTTCAAGATTTAAACCCCAACTTAAGCGTACAATTTTCTCCTAACAACAAATTAGATACCTTTGAAAACCAAGATGTAGATATCGCAATAAGAAGAGGCTTAGGGAATTACCCGGGGCTAGAAAGTAGAAAGCTCTTAAAGGATACTATTATCATGGTAGCCAGCCCCTTGCTTTTTCCTGGAAATATCGATGCTAAAAGTGTATTTAAACTGCCTTTGTTAGAAGATACCAGTTCTGATATTCAAGAAGTGATAAAGGCGTGCTATACGCAATATCATATTAAACCAAATACGCTTAACTCTAAGCTTAAAACCACAGATGCTTTGCCTATTATTCAAAGTGCCATCGCAGGGCAGGGGATTGCTTTTGTTAGTAAAATCTTAGTCTCTGAACATATAAAAAATGGTCATTTAATCAACCCACTTAATTATACTTTTGATAGCCCGCGTACACTTTATTTAGTTGCGCCTGCACATCATTTTAAATGGGATAAAGTAAAACGTTTTGAAGCTTGGATTAAAACAATACTGTAGGCTCAGCTTTAGCCGTGCGGAGTTTTACTACAGGTGTTAATTTATCCGTCTACGTTTTATTTTCGATTAAACCAAAAATAAAAACCACATTAATCTGATGAATACCCATCATTTTAAATACATTCAAAAATAACAGCGTTTATTATGTAAAATGATAAGCGCTTTTTTATTCCTTTTTCTAACTTCTTTTTTTAATAATAGGTACTCAATTTGAAAACAGTTCAGCTTGATAATAAAACCATCACACCTAATAAAATCGTTTGTATCGGCAGAAACTATGTTGATCACATTGCAGAACTTGGTAATGAAGTACCTGATGAAATGGTGATATTTTTGAAGCCAAATTCTGCGATATCAAATCAGCTATCTTCTTTTCATCAAGAAACATTACATTATGAAGGTGAGTTGAGCTTTATTTATCAGCAAGGACGTTTTAGTGCAGTTGGTTTTGGTTTAGATTTAACGAAACGTGGTTTACAGAGCAAGCTTAAAGGCAAAGGCTTACCTTGGGATCGTGCAAAAGCATTTAATGGTTCAGCCGTATTTAGTGACTTTGTATCAATAGATAATATCAGCCCTGATTTAACGTTAGCGCTTAAAATTGATAATGAATTGATACAAGCTGGTGGCATAGAACTCATGATGTATAAGCCAGATGATATTTTAAAAGAAATACAATCATTCATGGATTTACAAGATGGTGACATCGTTATGACTGGCACACCAAAAGGGGTCGGTGTGATTAAATCAGGTACCAAGTTTGCAGCGAAAGTTTTACAAGGTGAGACTGAGCTAATAAATAAAAGTTGGGTTGCTGTTTAATCTAATTAAACAAAAGTTCTTACAGAGGTCATCTCCGAAGTGTTTAATCGGAGATCTTATCTTCAAAACTACTTATTTTTAAACAATTTAGTTTGAGAGATATAAACCTAAAACAAGATTCCCGATAAAGAGACTTCGGGAATGACTGGGTTTAGTATTCGCTTGTTGGGAAAGTTAAACTTAACAGATTGTATAATTTAAATAAGCAAACTCGATGCTAAATTAAAAAAGTTCTCACAGACGTCATCTCGAGTGTGATTTTTGTCATCTCCGAGTTGTTTTATCGGAGATCTTATCTTCAAAACTACTTATTTTTTAAGTAATTTAGTTTGAGCAATATAAACCCAAAACAAGATTCCCGATAAAGCTTACCGCATCCTGCTCACGCCCCTTACCTACGTCCTGTAGGCAAAACACTTCGGGAATGACGGGGTTTGGATTAGAGGCGCATAATTTATAACTTCAATCATCAAACCCAGACAGATACTCAGAAGTTATTTTATTCAACCTCTGTTTGTCAGCATCGCTAATAAAACTTGCTTCAATAGCGTTGTAAGTAAATTGCGCGATTTCATTTAGGCTCATTTCATGGACTTGAGCTAATGCTAAAAAATTACTATTCATATATCCGCCAAAGTATGCCGGATCATCAGAATTAATTGTGACACATGCACCCATTCGCAGTAACTTAACAATATTATGTTGTGTCATATCTTCAAATACACATAACTTAACATTAGATAATGGGCATACAGTTAGTGGGGTTTGTTGTGTAATTAATTGCGCTAGTAATTTTGGATCATCAATACAACGCACGCCATGATCAATACGCGACACACTTAGTAAGTTTAATGCATCACTAATATAACTTGCAGGGCCTTCTTCTCCCGCATGGGCAACAGTTAAAAACCCAAGTTTAATTGCTTGTTGAAATACACGTTCAAATTTATCTGGTGGATTGCCTAATTCAGATGAATCGAGTCCTACAGCAATAATTTTATCTTGATAGGGTTTGGCTTGCTCTAAGGTATTAAAAGCCGAGTCTTCATCTAAATGGCGTAAAAAGCTCATAATTAAATGGCTGCTAATATTGAGTTGTTTTTTTGCTTGTTTTAACGCTTTATCAATGCCATTTATTACAGTCGCAAAAGCAATACCGCGGTCGGTATGGGTTTGCGGATCAAAAAATATTTCGGTATGAATTACATTGTCTTGCTTGCAACGTAATAAATATTCCCATGTTAAATCAAAAAAATCTTGCTCATGAATAAGCACGTTAGCGCCTTGATAATAAATATCTAAAAAAGACTGTAAGTCCTCAAATTCGTATGCTTTAGCGACTTCTTCAGGGTTATTAAATGGAATATTAACATTGTTACGTTTGGCTAGTTTGAACATTAGCTCAGGCTCTAATGAGCCCTCAATATGAAGATGTAACTCAACTTTAGGTAAACCGGTTATAAAGGTTTTATGCATAGGCAAGTGATCCAAAAGATAAAAGCTTACTTTTTAGTATATACCTAAATGTTAATTTAATTCAAAAACCCGACTAAATACATCGCTTAGTAATTTTACCTTATTGATTTCTCTAGGTGACTTTTTGCTCACTAAAGATAAATTAAACTGATAGGTTAAAGAGCTAGGCTGGATTATGCGCATAAGCCCCATATTAAGCTCATGTTGAATATAACTTTGTGGCATATAACCAATATAACGCCCTGATAAAATCATAGATTTACGGGTATCAAACTGATAAGCCTTGGCTGCGAGGTTTAATTTAGTTAATTGACTTTTTCCCGACATATCAATATCAATACCTGGGTGAATCGCTAAGGCTGAAGCCAAGTCATCATCGGTTATTTTGGTATCAACTTTATTAAAAAATGGATGAGAATGCGCACAACATAAATAAATAGGTTCATTACATAAAGGGGTATAGTTTAAACCTTCGATTTGTTGATAATCAGGGAATAGTCCAATATGTGCTTTGTCTTTTAATAATGATTTTTCAATATTGGAAATTGAATCGCCATCTAAGACTAAATGTAGATTAGGTGAACTATCGTGAATTTCTTGGATCACTTGCGCCATTTTTTGTTGTTTTGCATGATCTAATTGATCTGCACATAAAATTACCAGCTCACCACTGAGTTCTTTACCTAATGTACCTACAAGTAATGAAAAATCATTTAAAGAATCAAATAAGCTTATTACCGCACGATATACTGCTTGGCCATCTTCAGTAAGTGAAAAACCACCTCGACCTCTTAAACAAAGCTTGAGTTTCATTCTAGACTCAAGGTTAGACATATGAACACTAATTGTAGAGCGTGTAACGCCTAAAGCAGTTTCGGCTGCGGCAAAACCACCATGTTCTACAACGCATACAAAAATACGTAATAAACGTAAATCATACTCTGTGATTGGTTTGGGAATGATAGAAGATTTATTCAAAATTCGGCTCTATGTTTTATAGTGGTAAAACTTAAGGTTTAATGTTTTGTATTTAACATGAGTTGAGTTTGTTATTCAATAGATAAAACATTTTGCATTGGAGACTAATGTGCGCATTTTACAAGATCATGGCTTACAAGATGAAAAGCTATTAAAAACGTTTTCTTATATCAATGGTAGTTGGCATAGCAGTGAGGGTGAGTTTGCTGTAACTAACCCTGCTAATGGCGACTTAGTCGCAACAGTTAATAATGCTGGTATTGTTGAAACTGAGCTTGCTGTTAAAGCGGCAAAAGACGCATTAAAAGCGTGGTCTGCTAAATCAGCTAACGAACGTGCGGGTTTATTAAGAAATTGGTTTAACTTGATGATGCAACATCAAGATGATCTTGGTCGCATATTAACTCTAGAGCAAGGTAAACCATTAGCAGAAGCTAAAGGCGAAATCGCCTACGGTGCCGCATTTATTGAATGGTTTGCTGAAGAAGGAAAACGTGTTTATGGCGATGTGATCCCTGGCCCATCTGGCGATAAACGCATTATTGTTGTAAAGCAGCCTGTAGGTGTTGTGGCTTCAATCACACCTTGGAATTTTCCTAATGCCATGATTGCACGTAAAGCTGCGGCGGCTTTGGCTGCTGGTTGTACTTTTGTAGTGCGCCCGGCAACGCTAACGCCTTTATCAGCACTCGCTATGGCTGAGCTTGCTGAGCGTGCAGGCATACCAGCAGGCGTATTTAATGTTGTTGTCGGTGAAGACTCTCGTGGTATGGGTAAAGTATTAACCCAGCATCCTGATATTGCAAAATTCACTTTCACTGGTTCAACGGGTGTCGGTAAAACGCTTATAGGTCAATGTGCGAGTACAGTTAAAAAAGTATCAATGGAATTAGGTGGCAATGCGCCATTTATTGTTTTTAACGATGCAGATATAGATGCGGCTGTTCAAGGTGCTTTGGTTTCAAAATACAGAAACGCAGGCCAAACCTGTGTTTGTACCAATCGTATTCTAGTGCAAAAAGAAGTATTAGAAGACTTCACTGAAAAATTTGCTTCAGAAGTAGAAAAACTATCATTAGGTAATGGCTTAAATGAGGGCGTAAACATAGGTCCTATGATCTCTAAAAATGCAGTGAGTGATGTTGAAAAATTAGTAAATGATTCAATTGCTGTAGGCGCACAATTAAGAATAGGTGGCAAAGCGTCAGACTCTGGCGAAAACTTTTACAAACCCACTATTTTAACCAATGTTACCAACGATATGCCTATCGCTAAAAATGAAATTTTTGGCCCTGTATCACCTATTATTGCATTTGATAGCGAACAACAAGCAATACAATTGGCTAATGATACTGAATATGGCTTAGCAGCTTATTTTTACTCACGTGATATTGGCCGTATTTGGCGTGTCGCTGAAGGCTTAGAGTACGGCATGATAGGCATTAACGAAGGCATTATTTCAAATGCAGCAGCGCCGTTTGGTGGTGTTAAGCAATCGGGTAATGGTAGAGAAGGTTCTAAATATGGTTTAGATGATTATTTAGAAATAAAATATCTATGCATGGGCGGCCTTGATAAGTAATAAAGCTTTTATCGCTTATTAATAAATACGAATAGAATTTAGGTAAATAAAAATGACAAACGCAAATTTACAAGCAAGAAAAACAAAGGTGATCGCCCGTGGTCAAGGTAACGTATATCCAGTTTATGTAGAGCGCGCTGTAAACTCAGAGCTATGGGATGTTGAAGGTAAACGTTACATAGATTTTGGAACTGGTATTGCCGTATGTAATACAGGTCACAGTCACCCAAAAGTAGTGAATGCAGTAAAAGAACAACTAGATAAATTTAGCCATACCTGTGTGATGGTAAATCCGTATGAAGTAGCGGTTGAGCTTGCTGAAAAGTTAGTTGAAGCAGCGCCAGGTGAGTCTGATAAAAAAGCGATTTTTGTATCTACAGGTGCAGAAGCGGTTGAAAACTGTGTAAAAATAGCGCGTGCACATACAGGTCGTCGTGGTGTTATTGCTTTTAATGGTGGTTTTCATGGTCGCACAAATTTAACCATGGCACTCACAGGTAAAATTACACCATATAAAAATTTATTTGGGCCATTCCCAGGTGATATTTTTCATGCCCCTTTCCCTGTTGAATGTCACGATATCACCGTTAAACAATCACTAAAGGCAATTGAAAACTTATTTAAAGTAGATATTGCACCAACAGATGTTGCAGCAATTATTGTAGAGCCAGTACAAGGTGAGGGCGGTTTTTATGCTGCGCCTACTGAATTTTTACAAGCTTTACGTAAAATATGTGATGAACATGGCATTGTTTTAATTGCAGATGAAATTCAAACTGGTTTTGGTCGTACAGGTAAAATGTTTAGCTTTGAGCATAGCGGTGTTGAAGCTGATTTAATGACAATGGCTAAAGGCATTGCTGGTGGTTTCCCTATTGCAGCGGTTGTTGGCAAAAGTGCAATAATGGATGCGCCATTACCTGGCGGATTAGGTGGTACTTATGGTGGCTCGCCAGTTGCGTGTGCAGCTGCACTTGCAGTATTAGATGTTATTAAAGAAGAAAATTTAATAGAGCGCTCAAACCAAATCGGCGCTTTATTTAATGAAAGATTATCGGCATTAAAATCACAGTATCCTGATTTAATTTTAGATGTGAGAAATCAAGGTTCAATGATCGCAATGGAGTTAATTGTTGATGGTGATTCAGAGCAAGCTAATACCCAATTAACACAAGCAATTATCGGTAAAGCTGCTGAATATGGTTTAGTGCTGCTAGCCTGTGGTTTTTACGGCAACGTGATCCGCTTTTTACCAGCATTAACAATAAGCGACGAATTAGCTAATGAAGGCCTAGATACCTTTGCTGATTTATTTAAAAGCTTAGTTGATTAATGCATTAAAAACACAATATTAGCCTCTTTTACAGTAGGTTGTAGCCAATATCGGTATCGATATTGGCTTTTTTATTTATTAATTAGCGTATAATTTGATTTAGAATAAAGTACCTATTTCCATTTTATTTAATAATCTTTTATGAAGTTTTTATTAATTTCAAGGTAAAGCTTTATTTTATAAAGAAATAAACTAGATTTATCTTTAGTTATTAAGAGTAGGTATTAAGAAATAAGCATTAAATGGAAAGGGACCGTGAATGCAAAATAAAATTGATTTTTTTAGATTAGGATTATTTACTTTAGTTTTTATACTAATTTACGCTTTACATCAAAGGTTTGATATACCTGCATTGGTAAGTTTTTTCATGTTTGGTTCAGTGGTTATTTTTGCATTTATGTTAGGCCTTGAAAAAGACAGTCTAGAAAAAGGCGAAATGACAGTTGCAGAAATTAAACGTGAACAACGAAAAATGTTTATATTTAGAACTAGCTTAATTTTAAGCATGTTAGGTTCAATTACTTTAGTCACAGTTAAAGCATAGCGTCCCCGAGAGAGATGACCTACACCGCTCATCTCCGAGTTGCTTTGTCTACAGGACGTAGGTAAGGAGCAGGGTGCGGTAAGCTTAATCAGAGTTAATTAAAACAAGATTCCCGATATAAACACCACGGGAATGACGGGTTTTAGTATGATGTTTAGAGCTATTTTAGTATTTTAAAATCACAAAAACCAAACCCTAAGTACGATACAAAATCTTAATAATATGCCAGCCAAATTTAGTTTTAACTAAGTGAGGCGTTAAAACCTCTTTGCTAAAAACAACTTTATCAAACGCAGGAACCATAGTGCCTTTGGCAAATTCTCCTAAACTACCGCCTGCCTTTTTACCTGATGGGCAGGTTGAATACTTTTTAGCTAAAACATGAAACTTAGCGCCTTTGTTTAACTGCTTGATGATGTCTTCTGCTTGTTCTTTATGCTTCACTAAAATGTGTAAAGCCGATGCTGTACTTGCCATGTTAACCTCATAAATATTTACTTTTAAATTATATCACGAGAAAACTCTTAAAAATAACCCTCAATATTTTAAGTTGAGCTTTGTTCCTAAAAGTGCTCAACTACGCATATTATTACTTTAACAAAAACAACAAGGTATGCTTTTAGATATTTTAGGGGTCTTAATAGCCTTTTGCTCAGTAATGTTGATGTTTAGCTTAGTGGTGACTGCATTTATTCAGTTTTTACAAAATAACTTAAAATGGCGAACAGCACATTTAAAGTTAGGGCTAACAGCTTTAGCTGATCATATATTCAAAATAAACAATAATTGGGTATCAAATGAAACGTTAAATATTGCACTGCTAGAGTTAATGAAACCAACAATTAAAGCCAATAGAAGTGGATTGTTTTATCAGCTATTTAGAAACTATGAACGTGGGCATATTAATGAGGAAGAAATTAAAGCGGTATTAACTAATTTACATCAACAAAGTGACTGTAATACTAAACCTGATTTAGATGCATTATTGAATGAAATTGACCGATTTTTTGCACGAATAGAAACTGAAATGAGTAGTCATTTTACGCGTAAAACCCATTTTTGGTCATTTATCGTAGCAGGTTTTTTTGTTGTATTGTTTCAGTTAGATACATTCGCAGTACTGAATAAAGTTTCCCAAGACAAGGTTTATAGAGATAATTTAGTTAACCATGCGCAGCAACAAGTTGCTAAACCCAATGGAAACTGCAGTACTTTAATTAAATTTGAGGATATTCAATCTTGTTTAATGATGGAACAAAAAAATGCAGCTTTGTATGGTTTTACACTATTACCTAAAGGTGAAGCGCACTTTTATAAAACGGGCGCAGCGCATAATCATAAAACCATATGGCAGTTGCTCTCTTTTTGGATGGGCATGATCATCTCAACTATATTCATTTCTCTCGGTGCACCATTTTGGTTTAACCGCATAAAAACACTTATTCAATTAAAAGATAAATTGAGTAAAGTCGCAATTAAGTAGTTAAAATTAAATTAGTGTCGAATATAACCATCATTTGATGGTTTATATTCGATATTATAAAGTGGTATTTATAAATGATTAAATTGCTTGTGAAGTTAGCGCTATTGGGTAATCGCCCATTAGTTTCACTTGATCCATTACAGTAACTAAAGTTTGATGGGTACTATCAAAATCTGCATTTATTTGTATGGTTTGGATTGAAAAATCGGCTCCTATTCTAGCAATATTTGCAGCAATACGTTCAGAGTCTACTTGTCGATTATCCATCCAAATTATATTGTCTTTATCTATCGAAATTTGTACGTTTTTTGAAGTTTGATTATTTTGTGGATTACTTTGAGGGCGGTTGACTTCGATGCCTTTGGCTTTTACAAATGTGGTAGTGACAATAAAAAAAATTAATAGAATAAACACAACATCTAGCATCGGGTTCATATCTACTTCAGCATCATTTCCTGACTCATGAGGTTTATTTTTCATCATAGTGGTTTCCTTGTGTTTTAGAGGTTGCTGCTTTGATTAATTGAAAAACTTGTCAAAGCAGCGCTTAAAAACTGAGTACCTAATTTAAAACTATCAGATACCACAAGGAGTTATCGTTAAATCATTGTTAATTTAATGATTTGTAACATTTAATATTATGTAGTACTTTTATTTATCATTTTCGTTTTAAATTTAGCATTCAAATTGAACACAGTGCTAATTAAAATAAAAGTTGCCACAGTAGGTACTAACCAACCCGCATTGTATTGATATAAAGGTAAGTACTGAGTAAACAGGTTATGTAATTCAGTTGGCATTGTTTCTAATATTTTAAGGGCATCAATAATACCGCCTACAATAGCAGTCATAATCGTTAAGCTATAAGTCACCCCATTTACAGGGTGCTTTACATTCAATAATGCTAAACAAATCACTGTAATTGCTACAGGGTGCAATACAACTACTAAAGGTAAAGTGATGGCTATAAGCATATCTAAGCCTAAATTAGCGACTAAGGTCGTCACAGCTACAATCACAATAGCACTTATCTTATAATTGCAGCCTTTAAAGTTTTTACTCACAAACTCTGCACTGGCGCAGGTTAGGCCAATAGCAGTGGTTAAACAGGCCATGAAAATAACAAAGCCTAATAAAACAACACCCGGTACTCCATATATCCAATTCATATAGTTAGATAATATCGCACCGCCGTTGGTTTCAATTTGGCCGTAGTTAGCGCCTACATATGCGATAGCAATATAAACCAAGCTCATAGCAATACTGTAAATTAACACAACACGGGTCATGCTCGGTAATATAGGACTTTTAGGTGAAGCCCCTTTAATGGCATTAATCACTAACCAACCAAAACCTACAGCGCCTAATACATCCATGGTCATATATCCCTCAGATAAACCCGAAGCAAAGGCAAACTCTTGGTATTGTTTGGCAATGCTTGACGTTTCGCCATGTGGAAATAAGTACGCACTAACAGCAATTGCACCAAGCATTAAAAGTAAAACAGGCGTGAGTAATTTACCTATTCTATCCATTAATTTCCCTGGGTTTAGCGCAAAAAATAATGTAACAGCAGCCATAGCTAAGGTACAAATTAATAAACCTGCATCACCAATAAAAGGTTTAGCCGTAAACTCATAAGCAACGGTAAAAGTGCGTGGCATAGAGAAAAGCGGACCAATAGATAAAAACAATATGCTCCAAAAAAGTAAATGACCCCATCTAGGCAATCTACTTGTAAGTGCATCACTGCCGCCCATATAAGCAATAGCGATAAGTGTAAGTGCAGGTAAGCCAACCGCGGTGATCAAAAAACCAGCCATAGCTAATAGGAAATGTTCACCAGAACCTTGACCTAATTGTGGTGGGAAAATGACATTTCCCGCACCTAAAAAAAGCGCAAAGGTCATAAAACCCAAAGAGAGAAGTGTAGACTTAGACATGTAAACCTTAAAATAACAACAGATATGCAAAAAGGGCGCATTGTAAGGGCTTGCAGCGAGTTTGCAACCAAATATTTGCAAGGTTTAAAGTATTAAAATAACTGGTTATGGTTATATAGAAGGGGTTTTATCTTGATTTTTAAAAGTTAAAGTAGGCTTATTGCTCAATTGTGCAGTTTTTTGCAATATATATTCAATGTAACTAATTGGTTATTTAACTATTTGTGAGTAATTACTGCTATAAAGACAAAAAAGAGGGTTACTTTATTAAGTAACCCTCTTTTTGTATTTTAGTTAACGATTAAAGTTAATCTAGTTGGTGCTATACCATTTTAACCGGTACAGCTTGACCAGTGAACTTAGTTGTCATCTCTTCAGTTGGAGGAGTGAACTTAGTTAAGTCGATGCCTTCTACAGCGCTTTTGTACTCTGCCATAGTTGGGAAGCGACCTAGTACAGTTGAAAGTACTACTAACGGTGTTGAACCTAGTAAAGACTCACCTTTCTTCTCTGCAGTATCTGCAACAACACGGCCTTGGAATAAACGTGTAGAAGTAGCGATTACTGTATCACCTGGTTCAGCTTTTTCTTGATTACCCATACATAAGTTACAGCCTGGGCGTTCTAGATAAAGAATGTTTTCGTATTTAGTACGTGCAGCACCTTTAGGGTCTGCATCATCAAATTCAAAACCAGCATACTTTTGTAGAATTTCCCAATCGCCTTCAGCTTTTAGTTCATCAACAATGTTGTATGTAGGAGCTGCAACAACTAATGGTGCATTAAAAGTGATGCTACCATTTTGTTTTTCAAGGTTACGCAACATTTGCGCTACGATTTGCATATCGCCTTTGTGTACCATACAAGAACCAACAAAACCTAAATCAACAGATTTGTCTGTGTAGTATGATACTGGACGAATAACATCATGCGTATAACGCTTAGATACATCGTCATTGTTTACATCTGGATCGGCAATCATTGGCTCTTCGATTGCATCTAAATCAACAACCACTTCAGCGTAGTACTTAGCAGCATCATCTGGTGCTAATGCAGGGTTAGCGCCTGATTTAATTTCTGAGATACGTGCATCAGCTAAAGCGATTAAACCGTTAAGTGTTTTCGCTTCGTTTTCCATACCTTTGTTGATCATGATTTGGATACGGCTTTGTGCTAGCTCGATAGACTTAATTAGTGTTTCATCATTTGAAATACAGATTGACGCTTTTGCTTTCATTTCTGCAGACCAATCAGTAAATGTAAACGCTTGGTCAGCCATTAATGTACCAATATGTACTTCAATGATACGACCTTGGAATACGTTTTCACCACCAAACTGCTTAAGCATTTGCGCTTGAGTTGAATGAACAACATCACGGAAATCCATATGGCCTTTCATGTTACCTTTAAAAGTAACTTTTACAGACTCTGGAATTGGCATTGCTGACTCACCAGTCGCAAGTGCGATAGCAACAGTACCTGAATCGGCACCGAACGCAACGCCTTTAGACATACGAGTATGTGAATCACCACCAATGATGATAGCGCGGTCGTCAATTGTAATGTCATTCAATACTTTATGAATAACATCAGTCATTGCATGGTATTCACCTTTTGGATCACGAGCAGTGATAAGACCAAACTTGTTCATGAATGACATTAATTTAGGAATGTTTGCTTTTGCTTTGCTATCCCATACTGATGCTGTGTGACAACCAGATTGGTATGCACCATCAACAATTGGAGAAATAGTAGAAGCAGCCATTGCTTCTAATTCCTGACATGTCATAGGACCTGTTGTATCTTGTGAACCTACGATGTTCACTTTAACACGCACGTTAGAACCTGCATGTAATGGCGTTTCTGAAGCAACACCCACTGCGTTACGGTTAAAGATTTTCTCTACAGCTGTTAAACCTTGGCCTTCATGTGAGATTTCTTTAGATGCTGCGTAAACAACAGGTGCTGTAACACCTAAAGTTTCTGCTGCAAATGTTTGTAGTTTCTTACCAAATGTTACCGCGTAAGAACCACCGGCTTTCATGAATTCTACTTTTTGAGGAGTGAATGCTGAAGATACATCAACTAACTCTTTATCACCGTTGTATAACGTCTGTGATTTAGTATCGATAGTTAATACTGTACCTGTAGCAACAGAATATGACTCTTCTAAAACAGCATCGCCATTTGCATCAACAACTGCGTTGCCATTTGCATCTACTTTCTTAACCCAGTTTTTAAGATCAAGACCAATACCACCAGTTACATCAACAGTAGTAAGGAAGATAGGAGCGATACCGTTAGTACCAGCAACAACTGGTGCAATGTTAATAAATGGTACGTATGGACTTGCTTGTTGACCAGCCCAAAGTGCAACATTGTTAACACCCGACATACGAGAAGAACCAACACCCATAGTGCCTTTTTCTGCAATAAGCATTACTTTTGCGTTAGGGTGCTTAGCTTGAAGTTCTTGTATTTCTACTTGTGCTTCTGGTGTGATCATACACTTACCGTGTAATTCACGATCAGCACGTGAGTGAGCTTGATGACCAGGAGATAATAAATCTGTAGAGATATCACCTTCACCAGCAATGTAAGTCACTAATTCAATTTTTTCTGCGATTTCAGGAAGTTTAGTGAAAAATTCAGCTTGTGCGTAGCTTTCTAAAATACCTTTAGCAACAACGTTGCCTGCTTTTAAAGCAGTTTCAAGACGCGCTGTATCAGCATCGTATAAGAATACTTGTGTTTTTAATACTGTAGACGCTTGAGTTGCTAATGCTGCGTCATCACCTAATGCAAGATCAAGCAATACTTCAATAGAAGGGCCGCCTTTCATATGTGAAAGCAGTTCAAATGCAAACTCAGGTGTAATTTCTGCAACACTTGTTTGGGCTAAAATGATTTCTTTTAAGAATTTAGCTTTAACACCAGCAGCACTTGTAGTACCAGGTAATGTGTTGTAAATGAAGAATTTTAATGAATCTTCACGGTGCTCATGTGTTGTTTCTTTTATTTGAGCAATGATTTCTGATAATAAATCAGCACTATCAATTGGCTTAGGCGCTAAACCTAGATCAGTTTTACGGTTTTCAATTTCAGCTACATACTCTAAATACAGACTCATTCGATTCTCTCTCAGACAATAATAAGGTGCTAATGACATAACATTAGCTGGTATTCACTTTATACCTAGTTTACCTTATTTTTATCTACTTCGAATCAATTGATTAGCCAAACACTATTCATGACACTGATAGTCGGTATAACCTATAGGTATAATCACTAAATCATACGGATAGAGGGCGCTAGCAGGGAACTGTAATGATATTTACTTCGATTTAGACGTGTGATTTTGGCATATGGTTTAGGTATATTTTAGCAAGTTTAATCACGGGTGAATCTGATTCGCGTTCAACCCTGCCTTTGACAAACAAATCATTTAGCATCCAAAAGAGGCATATTGCAGGGTTAAGTTAGCTATTTTTGTGAAAAGGGGGATTCGAACCCAAGTATAGGGTTTACAAAACAGTCACTTACAATATATTTCAAGCACTTAGTTACTTCACAAATCGCACAAAAACGCACTTTTACGCACCAGTATCGCCAGTTTGTCGCCATTTTTTTGTTTGGGGGGAATTTGGGGGAAATGCTTAAAGTAAATGATCCTGATGCGCCTGAAATAGTTTTTTCTGAAGAAGAAGCACTTAAAAGCTATCCTCATGATTACCACGGAACAATTCATTTACTCAAAAAACGCTATAAAAATTTTAAGC
>Ga0209396_1000778_pt1 | contig 36692 bp, 34 predicted proteins | sample GOMGulsemesocosm_6_FD_184638 | JGI IMG/M metagenome (GOLD analysis project Ga0209396, IMG submission 184638) | Methane-oxidizing microbial communities from mesocosms in the Gulf of Mexico - GOM8C Gulf of Mexico (SPAdes) (version 2) | ecosystem: Environmental > Aquatic > Marine > Cold seeps...
ATGTATGCGTATTACGACATTAATCCTGTGGGCTATTCTGCACAAGAATTTGGTTCAAATACCTACAGCGAGCTGCAAGTTAATGAACCTGAGATGGTGACGTTTTTTGAAACCTATTTCCCTACAAGAGCAGAGTTTGCGGCATTTAAATCTAGCTTATAATATTAATTAGATAAAATAAAAAGGCTGAATATTTATTATTCGGCCTTTTTTATTAAGGTTATTATGTTTGATCAATATTCTTTTATTTCCATTATATCACTGGCAATTGTTGTCATCGTTTTTGTCATAAAGAAACAAAAACCACATATAAAAAATATGTTTATTTGCGCGGTATTATCAGTGTTAATTCCTACGAAATACGTAGATATAATAAAATACAGTGCGATTTCAGATACTGAGATCCTCAATGGCTATGTAAAAAGTAAAGCGAAAGAAAAGGTACAGTGTGAGCATTATCAGGAAGTCTGTACCACGACAAATAACGTAAAAACGTGTCAGAAGTACTATGATCATAAGTTTGATATAGACTGGACGGTTCGTACCACAGCAGGGACGGTTTATATTAATCGTATTGACCAGCAAGGGCTTAAACAACCAAGACGCTTTAGAGAAGTAGTAATTAATGAGCCAGCGTCCATTAAGAATCATTATAAAAATTACTTATTAGCTAATGAAGACTCTCTTTTTTCTCATTACAGCAGTGAATTAAAGCGTTTTGGTAAACACTTACCATCGTATCCAAAAGTATATGATTATTATCGAATAAATCGCGTGCTTTATGCTGATGATGAGTTTAAATCTATAGCACAAAATTGGAATGAAAAATTAAATAATACGCTGAAAACATTAGGTAGAAAAAAGCAGGTTAATCTTATTGTTGTATTAACTCAGCAGCCGCCAGAGTTCTTTTATGCTTTACAAGCGAAATGGAAAGGCGGGAAGAAAAACGATGTGATTTTGGTATATGGAGTAGAAAATCAACGTGTAAAGTGGTTCTCATCCACCTCTTTTCTCGATGGCTACTTAAATAATGATATGCACAGTAAACTTCGAGTAACTAGCTTAGAACAACTTCTAAATAATCACGTGCTAGATAAAGCCATTGCTATTATTGACGAGGACTTTACTCGTTATGAAATGAGTAATGAAGAGGCACAAAAAGAAGCCTTTCGTATGCCGTGGTATCACCTATTGCTCGCTTTACTGCTTGGTCAATTGCCTAGCATTATCATGTTATTACATTTCCACTTAATTGTTATCCCTACTAGGAGTTCCCGTGTATAAATTGGTATTTATTATATTTGTTGTTTTTTGTGCATTAGCAGCAAGCTTATTTACGAGCTTTGTTGGTTATCATGATAAAGCCGTCCGTTTCGAAGCTAATATTGAAAAGTTACACCAAAGCAGCCAATCGATGCTTTCTAATGGAACATTGACCATATTGGATAAAGCAAAGATACAGCAGAATTATGCAAAAGATTTTAAAGAAGTACTGGAGAAGAGTATTGGTGCACGAAGCCAATCAGAATCAGGTTTGGTGATGAAGTGGGTTAAAGAGATGAATCCAACACTAAACTCTCAAGTTTATCTGGATTTATCTTCATACATTGAAGGGATGAGACGTGATTTCCATCTTTCGCAAAATCGCTTAATGGATGCTTGTGCTAGTTATGAAATCGCCAGAAAGAGTGCAATCTCTGGATTATTTATGAAAATGAACGGTTTTCCTACTATTGATTTGAATAAACGCTGCACAGTGTTAAGTGATTCGATTACCAATGAAGCCTTTGAAACGGGTATTCAAAAACCATTATTATAGTGCGATTAATTGATATAAAAATATAGCCCCTTATGGTTAATGCCTGAGGGGCTTTTTTCTATATGTAAAAGGGTGTGTAACTAATCTTAATTAATAGCGAGGTAGTTTATAGTGGCAGCACTTTGCTTATCTCCTCGCATGATGAGTATTACATCACTCACAGGGTAAGGAAAAATAACTGAATATTTACTGAAAGCGTGATTGTCTTTCGTCTGATGGAATTTATGATAGATAGTTTTAATATAGCTATTGGCAAGGCCTCAAGTGAAGTGAGAACAGGGTTGCTATTATTGTCACAATCCTGGTGTGCTGTGAGTCTGATTTACACCCATTGATGAGTAGAGTTACTATAAAGATAAAGGGCTTTATCATAATAAAGAAGTACCAAAATAAAAATAGAATAAAAAAAGCCATCACAGAGTTGTGATGGCTTATCGTCAATATGGAATGTTATTTTTTATTTACAAAGAAATAGGTTTCTAAGTAATCATTAAGAGGGGTGAACGCTGCATTTTCCCAATTGGTCGGTGTGTAATCGCCAGTAGCCACATCGCCAGTAGCAGTAAATGAACCTGAGGTTGTTGTTATTTCACCTGCAGATTTCTGAGCGCTAGGTTTTGCTTTGTATTCATAAATTGTTCCCAATAAAGCGCCTGGATTTAGATTGGAAGACAATTGATGGACAGGATCAAGTTTGCCATTGGGAACAGGTTCGCTATCTGGATCGCTATCATCTTCAAGACCACAATCAGCAGGCGTGCCCTTTATACGTTGACTTGGATCTGTTGATAGCTGGCCATTACCATAATTACACTCATCGAATCGAATGGTGGTTGGCATGTTATTCAGAATATATTTAAAGCCTTCATAAGAAGCAAGTAGGTCTACACCAACTTGAGTATTTAAATTACCATCAACATAGTAATCAAAAACTTGCATTAACTTTTGATACGTTGTTTCTTGAGTTGTTTCGTCAACAATACCCCCATCTTCAGGTAGTGCGCTGTAAACGAGCTCTATCGCATCAAAGTTATTTGCATTATTTAAGTTGTTAGCTAATTCCATAATAAAGGCATCGTGAGACCCATTACCATCAGGTTCTTGCTCAGTAATACCAATAATGACACGCTTTTGGGAGAATTGTTTACGAACATCATCGTGAGCCCAAGTAAGAAAGTTATTTACTTGTGTAATAACGGCTTGCTGTTGAGTATCAGTGATATTCCCCATTTTTAAAATATAGACACCATTTTCAAAATGGCAGTTGGGAACATCGGCCGCCGTGGCACAATTATCAATTGATGAGTACACGTTTACTTTGGTTACGCTTGGAGTTGGTTTAGAAGTGCTGCCTGAGTCTTCTTTACAGCCAACTAAAGTAAGAGAAAGGCCTAATGCAATACAAATTGGTTTCAGTTTAATTCTGTGCTGGTTGCTCATGTTCTTATAGTTCTCTTTTTTGTAATGTGAAATTGGTTTCAGTTTAATTCTGTGCTGATTGCTCATGCACTTATCGTTCTCTTTTTTTGTAATGCGAAATTATATTCAGATAAATGTTCTGGTTCATGGATATAGAATCCCTGCAGGAAATCAAAACCAAGTTCAATACAGCGATCATAAAGAATTTGGTCAGAAATAAACTCACCAACAACGGAGACTTTTAATTTTTGAGCTATTTCAATCATCGACATCACCCAGGTTTCACCTATTTCATCATCTTTTAAAGATTTAATAATGTCGCCATCCACTTTTAGTGAGTCAAAAGGTAAGTTACGTAGGTAATGATAATTTGCATAACCAGAACCAAAGTCATCAATTGAAATATTGACACCCAGTTGTTTTAACTGAGCGAGGAAATTAGCAACATCACTTAAATTGGTAATCGCAATGGTTTCGGTTATCTCAAAACAGAGTTTTGATGCGGGGATATTCGTTTGCTGCTTTAAAATAAGCAATAAGCGTTGTCTAAAGCTTTTATCAATCAATGATTGTCCAGATAGATTAATACCGAGCATTGTAATTTCCTCAACAAAGGTAGGGTTAGCACTTGAGAAATTGAGCACTTGGTTAACCATATACAGATCAATGTCAGGCATTAATTGATAACGTTCAGCGGTTGGTATGAAGTGAAATGGACTGATTAATTCACCTTCTTCATTTTCAAGGCGAGCTAAGATCTCCAAGTAAATATTATCAGGCTCTGAAACTTTTAAGATCTGCTGGCAAAATAGATGGATTTTTTGATTGTTTATGGCATTTTTAAGACGCACTGAATCTAGCATGTCACTTCGAAAGGTTAGAGCATCGCGCTGATTCATATCAATAGTATAGAAACCATTTCTTCCACGATCTTTTGCTGAGTAACAAGCGTGATCGGATATGGACATAATGTCTGATTCTTTCGCATTTTTGGTATCAAATAAGACGATTCCGATACTGGCTCTCACATCAAAAATTTGCCCTGAGTGACTTACTTTTAGCTCAGCCAAACGTGTGAGAATGCAGTTAGCTAAGTCTTCAGCCTTTGATTTAGAAGCAAATGGCATTAATACACAAAATTCATCTCCTCCCATTCGAGCAACGGTAATATCAGTAGAGGAAAGTGTGCATTTACAGCTATTGAGTTGTTGAGCGATTTGCTTTAATAACTCATCTCCTGCAGAGTGTCCTGCAATGTCATTCAGTAATTTAAAATGGTCTAAATCTAAAAATAGAAGAGCGTTATGAGGAACCTCTTTCTCTAAAAGTTGATTTAGTTGTTTGGTTAAATAACGTCGATTATAGAGTTCCGTTGTTGAATCGGTTGTTGCTAAATACTCAAGATGCTCTCTATGTGTTGCTTCTTGGGTAATATCCTCCAAGGTAACTTCAAGGTGGTGTGTTGTTTGAGATTGTTGAATATAATACTTTAAATAAAGCCCCTGAAACTGTAATTCATCTTTAATACCATTATATAAACTGGCTCTTTTTGCATCCGAAGCATGGTTAATTATTGATTGAGATAGGTGGTCTAGCAACATCGGTTTTTGTGTTGTAATGTGCTCGAATGTAGTGTTCTGCTGAACAACATGGCCATTCAAACTCATGGTGCAAAGACCCTCTTTAGAGTTGTCATACAGATCTTTATATAGCGTTAATTGATTGGATAGCTCAACTTGCATTCGGTTACGTTGATTAATCGTGTCGTTAATACTTCGAGCATGAAGCATTGAGATAATACAGATACTCAACATCGGACTAATGGCATACAGCATTTCAAATTGATGTATCGATAATCCTATTTGCTTGAGAGAAAGCAATCCCATAATTTGTAGATTAGCGATTGCATTTACGAGAGTAAAAACAAACCAAGAAACAAAGAACCAAAGCGCTTTGTTATTGCCACTTATTCCTTCTTTTAAGCAAATATAAACAAGATAGAGGGTTGCAGCTGTGCCTAATAGCAGCTCAGTACTAAGAAGCATTGAATTGCTATAAAAACCAGAGGCGAGGGTTAAACTAAGGTAACTAAATATAATAACCTTTAGATTTCTCTTTGATGACGATGATAAATTACAACTGCATATAGCAAATATGATGGATGTGATAATCCCTAAAGGAATATTAATTAGGTGGATATATTTATTGATTATTGGATAATTTGCGGTGAAATGGTAGCTAATGAAGCCAAATCGATAGAGTGTTGCAATCGCTATATTGATCAATAACATAGAGTAGGTTACAGCTGAGAGCATATTCTTTCTACGAGTCATACAGCATGAGATTAAAATACATAAAAAGACAGCTCCTATGATGCTAGCACCTAGAAATGACTGTTGATGGAACTCAGATTCTACTTCATAGCTTGATGTAAATAATAGAGGGATGGTTTTAAGTGGTAAGCTGCTTTTTAACTTTATGTAAACCCAACCGGAAGAATCGTAAATTTGTTTTATTGGTATGCAGTAGTAATAAGAACTAAAATCATCATATAGAACATTAACACGGTTATCTCCACCTTTTGTATGGTTGTAGATAACACTGCCGTTATCATTTGTGTGCCAAAAATCGATGTAGTTAATATAAGCATCATTATATTTTAGTAAAACATCTTTACCTGAGAAGATACTTGCTCTAGATATTTTTATTTTTAGCCATATATTTTTTTTAAATTCATTTTCTTGCTGAACGTTGTCCTTCCAATTTGAAAATGAAATGGCATCGTTAAGTGTATTAATATCACTGCTATTAGTGTAGTAAAATTCTGATATGTACTCTTTGGAAAGTACGTTTTGATGAACTAAAAAGAAAAATAAAATAAAACTAAATCTCAATAAGCGCGAAATAACAGAGAATGGTAGATTAGATGTAGTTAATTTACTTCTTACTTTATTTGAATTTATCATGATAAAACGCACTATCTACACCTTAGAATATTAAGCTACTAATATAACGTATTTATTTTTTTTGTTTGTAAGCAGGAGTAAGCAGGAGTAAGCAGGAGTAAGCAGATTGTAGTGGTACAGTGAACTTACAGAGCAAGGACGATCCAAAAACCGAAGAGTCGACATTCAGTTAGATCAGTGCTTACAAATCGCTTACACCCCCTTACTGAACGAATATTTCATAGTGATACCTTTACTTCATCCCAAATGTGTACTCCTATTTAATAATGGTATTACGATGAAAAAAATCTTAGTTGTTTCTTTAATGGCGGCATCATTGAATGTTGCTCATGCGGCAAGTTCTGATTATTCAGGTCTTTATGTTGGTGCTGATTATGTTCAGTCTGACATACTAGATATTCTTGCTGCGACTAGCCTTTTAGGCCCTCAAACATCAAATTCTGAGAGCACAGGCTACAGTGTTCAAGTTGGTTATACTTCGCGTTTAACTGAAAATCTGTATCTAAACTCTGAATTCTCTTATGCTGATTTTGGTAGTGCAAAAGTAGCAGGCCAAGGTTTATTTGGACCTTATACTGGTGAGGTATCAGCGACATCATATGGTGTGAACTTAATGCCTAAATATCATTTCGGTGGTTTTTATGTTGGTGTTATTGGTGGATTGAACAATCTATCTGCTGATGTGGCAATTTCATCGACAAAGAGTTCTGTTGATGAGTGGAAACTATTAACGGGTGCTGAAATCGGTTATTCATTCCAACAAGTAGGTATTAACTTAGGTTACAAATCTATTGATGATATATCAGCTGTTTATTTAGGTATGGATTACACATTCTAAGCTAAAATTATGATTATTTTTACCATTAACACTATACCTTCTGAAATTTCAGAATATTACCTTTAATATTGGGTTAATTGGTATTACTTATAAATTTAAAGAGAGCTTTTGCTCTCTTTTTATGTTTACGATGATATCAATCTATATTCGATGGCTTAGGAATGATTACGGTAAAGTTTGCTCCATTCATATTGCTGTGTGTGATATCTATTGCCCACTCTAATCGCGTGAGCGCAGCATGAGTAATAGCCAACCCTAGTCCAAACCCACCAGTTTTACTGTTTCTGCTTTTATCTAATCGAGCAAAAGGCATAAAGACTTCTTTTCGCTTTGACTCATGGATCCCTGAACCATCATCTTCAACAGACAATTCAAGATAAGTGTCATGATCAATTAAGCTTATTTTAACGGAAGAATGCGTGTATTTTATGGCATTTTTAATCAAATTATCGACTACTAATCTTGCCATTGTACTATCACATCGAACGACTATATTTTCTGCAATTTGAGTGACAATATTAATCTTTTTATGGGGGTGAGCTGAAATTCTTGATGGAATGAAAGTGGTTAGATTAAGGTTTGAACGATGAGTTTCATAGAAAGACGACTCCATCGAAGTCAGCTTAGATAACATAATAATGCTGGTAGTCAGATTATTAATATCTTCAATATATAGATCAATGTCATCATGTAAAGCGGCCTCAGTGGGTTGGCTTTTCATGCGTAGAAGATCGTTCACCAATTGAATTCTACTTAGAGGGGTACGAACCTCATGTGGAATGGCTTGAGCAAAGATTTGACTTTGGATAACTCGACTTTCAATCTCATTAGCCATTTTATTAAAGCTTTTTGCGAGGTGGCCCACTGGTGCAGGAAGTTTTTCATTTGCTCTTTCTGCTAGTTTTCCATTACCAAATTTCATTTGGGTTTGTTGAAAGCTGTAAGTTTGCTTTTGTAATTGTCGCAGTGGTAAGTAGATTGCTATACAAAGAACGAAAATCACACAACTGGTGAGGGCTAAAATAAAAAGAACCGTTGGGTTTTGATACCAAGGAACATCATGAGAAAAGAACTCTGCATGTTCTCTAAATACAAAATGGTTATTAGTGTTGGGAATAGGAAAGACGGCAATATATAAATTGTTGTTGCTTAAATAGACAGGAACCAAATCAATAGTAAATATTTTTTCACAATTATTACAAGGTGATGAACCATCCCATTGAGACAGCAATTCTAATTTAAAAATATAAAAAATTTCTTTCTGTGTCGTCTCTAATTCTTTATATAGTGAATTGTCGCTTCCTTTTTGTTCGATGTATTGTTCTAAAAAATATCGACCATCTCTTAAAAACATTTCAACATCATATTTTCTAATGTAGCTTTCGCTGAAAATAAAAAAGAGATACAGCGTTGCAATTAATGAAACAGTGAGGCCAAAATACAGCCTCGTAAACATAGAAGGCAGGGATTTAAAGGGAAACAAGCATATATCCTTTATTGCGGATGGTTCGAATTAAATTATTTGGTGAGTGATGAGAAATGAGTTTTTTTCGTAATCCAGATACACGCATATCAATAGAGCGGTCATTAAACCCATAATCAATACCTCTGAACACTTTACAGCACTCTTCCCGGGTTACAACTTGGCCAACATTGTCGATAAGTACATGTAATATCTCAAATTCAGCGCTAGTTAGTTGTAGGTCAGCTTGCTTATACCAGGCGGTTTGAGTCTGAGTATCTATGGTAATGTCTGTGTTTTGGTTTTCTGTTTGTACTGACTCAGCAGAAAGGCGAGAGCGTCTAAGTAAGGCTTCAATACGAGCGAGTAATACATGACCTCTAATGGGTTTGGTGACGTAATCATCTGCTCCAAACTTAAATAAACTGACTTCACTCATCTCATCATCAGAGGCGGTGAGTATTAAGATCATTCCGTGATAAAATAGTCTAGCTTCACGGCAAATATCAGCGCCACTCATTCCCGGCAGCATGAGATCTAATAATATTAAATCAGGTTGATATTCTTTTATTGCATCGATTGCAGCTAAGCCATCTTCAACAATGTAAGAGTGGTATTGCTCGGCTTCTAAATACATTTGGGTAAGACGACAAATCTCAGGGTCATCTTCAATAATAAGTATTTTACCTTTGCTCAAATGAATAACCTCGCCAATAAATTTCGGGCAATTATATATATTGAGTATAGAAAATAAAGCCCTTTTTGATTTGATGTCAATTTATTAATAAACGACCATTTCGTATTTTAGCTCGTATTTGTGATGGGCGTATCAATATAAATGCCCTTACAAAACTTACAATTCAATTCTCGATTAAGACAATTAAACCTCTTAGTATGCACTACATTAGCGGCAAGCAATTTGAGTTTAATTAAATTAATAAATAGGAACATCAATGCAAAAATACTCACTTTTTGAAACATTGCAAACCCCTATTTGGATATTTGATTTCGATTGTAAGCAAATCATTTGGGCAAATAAACAAGCACTTCCTTTGTGGGAGACCTGTAATATTGAAGAGCTTACCTCTCGTCTGTTGGGGGAGGGAATGTCTCAAGCAGTGGAAGCGACATTAGATGATTATCGCAATGCATTTAAGCAGGGTGAAACGATAAGAACGTGGTGGAATTTTACACCAAAGACGGTTTCAAAAAGCGCATTGTGTTTGTTTTCTGGCATTGAATTAAGTGATGGTCGCTTAGCGATGTTAGTTCAAGTATTAGGTGAAGATTGCACATTAAGAAGAGATTTGGCTTTTAGTTCTGATACTAATTTAGCTCTGTTATTTGATAATCAAGGCATGTTAATTAGTGCCAATGATGCGTTTATAAAAAAGTATGATGATTATGTGGTTTCTCTATCAGACTTATTAGCTTCTGCTCAAGACGCTAACCATTGGATTGAGCTAGCTCAACAACAGCTCACGTTTCAAGATGAGATCTCATTTACCTACAAAGGTGAGAGGGCATATTTTGATGTTCATGGTAAATGGCTACAAGATAAACAACAGCTTTTATTGAGCCTTAATTCTATTACTCTTCAAAAACATAAGCTGTTAGCAGCAAAATATGAATCAGAGCATGATTGTTTAACGGGCTTATATAATCGTAGAGGTATTTTAGTACGCATTGAAGAGCTTTTAGAACAAACGGTATCATACAGCTTATTGTTTCTTGATCTGGATGGTTTTAAACAAATTAATGATTCGTTTGGTCATTCCTGCGGTGATCTCTTACTGAAAGAAGTTGCGGATAGATTACGATCATTATTGGACACAGGTATGGAAATTGGTCGTCTTGGGGGAGATGAGTTTGTCATATTAGTTCCTTTGGGAGTTAACCATTTTTCTTTTACTCAACAAATAATTGAATTGATAAATCAGCCAATGTATTTATCAACAATCGATATCACAACGGTAGGTTGTAGTATTGGTTCTGCTTTATATTCTGACAGTAACGCATCCGTTAATGAGTGGATGAAAAAAGCTGGACTTGCAATGCAAAAAGCAAAAGATTTAGGGAGAAATCGTTACTTTCCTTTTACCATAGAGCTAGAGGAGATACTGCATCGTCATTCAATTCTTGCAAGTGAATTATCAAATGCAATCGAGAGTAATGCTTTTGATTTCACTTACCAACCAATGCTGAATGAGACAAAAAAAATGGTTATGGGCTTTGAAGCAAAGTGCCATTGGGATAATGATAGCTTTGGTATGATTAAATGGGATGAGTTATTGAAAATAGCTGAAGATAATGGAATTAATAGCCCCTTATGTGATTGGATTTTAGCCAGAAGTATTAAGAAGCTATCGCAATGGCAAAAGAGATTTGGACGAAATTTCAAGCTGAAAGTGAACCTATCTAGTAGTCAATTACGCCCTCAACTTCATAAGAAAATAGCACGCTTATTATTGCAATACGATATAGAACCTAGAACATTTTTAATAAGTATTAACCAAGCTAATAATTTGTTCAAAGTTCATGATGTATTAATTACCTTGAAAGAAATTAGAAAATTAAATGTAGGTATTTACTTAAAAGAATTTGGTTTGGAATGCACAACACCTTGTTGTGGTTAAAGATTATTTAATAAATAAAATATAAGGTTATCTATGTTTAATATAAAAAAATCGTTGTGTGTGTTGACGTTAATGTCTGCCTCAATGATGGTTAATGCAAATGATGTAGTTAAAGATGATATAAGAGAAGAAGTTCAAACTTGGATTGATATTGAGGTTGCACTGAAAAAGAGTACGATTCAAAAGATGGTATTTTCGTGTGATTTCTATGTGGCGTCACCAAAATTTAAAACACCAGATGGCGGAACCACAGGTATTGGCGGTTACCTATTTTACAAAAATGGCGACCAGCTAGATAGCTTAGTACAGCCAAGCAGCAATGAAACTATGCCCACATTACAATCTTGTATTAAACCAAACTTTACTGTAACTGACGAAGACGATGCACAACTCTTGATGGAAGCGATTGAAAGCGTATTTGCTCAAGATCAGATGTTCTCAGATTCCTTTGAAAAACAGATTAAGAGAACAACAAAAGGTTGGGAATTAATAACGGGTGACTTCTTCGAAAATTTGTCTGGTTATATTATCAAAACAGATAAAGCGGGTAAAATTACTCAAATACGCTACTCGTTAAACCTGTAGTTTCTTCCTGAAATACTCATATTAATAAGAAAAGACATGAATAAAGTAAATTACGGAGAGCATATGACTCGATTGATAAGCACTATTTTATTAGTGATCCCCTCTTTTTTCTCATTTGCCGATAGTAACATAGTAAATAACCTATCTTATGTTGGTATCGGTTATAAACAAGCTCGTTTGGATGCTGAAGCGATGTCACCATATTTGGATGGCAAGTATGTTAATGATGAAGCGAAATCTTATGGCGGCTTATATGTAAATTTAGGCTTTAACGTAACAGAGCAGTTTTTTATTGATGGTTATGCCGATTTTATTACTCGATTCAGCTCAGAGGTTGATACATGGCGAGTGGGTGCTGGCTACAATATCTTAGTACAAGATCGTGTTTCATTTCCCGTTTCTTGTGGCATTGTCAATTATAGTGCAGACAGCGATTACTCTTCATCTTTTAGTGAGAATGCAGGTTATTGTAAAGCTGGAGTTAGAGGACAAGTTGCTAGTCATTGGCTTATTGATGCTTCGTATCAGCATGAAGCGTTTGATGTGAGTAAAGATACTATTAATATTACTAATGTTTTTCAATTCGGCAGTGTATTTGGTTTAGTTGCTGGTTTTGAATTTTCAGGGCGTAAAGAAAGCGAACGATCATTTAACCTTGGTGTTCAATTCTCCATGTAGACTTATACTTATTCGTCTACTCATAAATAAGATAACTCTTTAAGTTAAGGGTTATCTTTTTTGCGTTTATAATTAAAAGAGATTGTCTTAGTTGAGAGTGTAAACGTAAAAGCAGGGACTTATGTATTGAAAAACATCAAGCATAATGTAGACTGCACAAATATTACAATAAGGTGACTAAAAAGGTTGGTTTAAGTTAATAAAATGATGAACTCAAATGATGTAATGAGAAAGCAGGTTCTAAAAGGACTTTGTACTGGTTTAGCCATTGTTGCCCTTCCATTAGCGGTAGGTAATGCTTTTTACTTTGATAATAAGTCTTATCTACTGGCTTTCATTGAGTGTTTGTATTTTATTATCGCTTTGTATTCTCTTTATGATATTCGTAATGATAAAAACATCGCCTTTCATACTTATATTCACGTATTCATTATTACCTTCATTATGTTTTTTGGTGAAATAGTGAAACCAATTGATGAAGGAGTGTATATTTGGTCAACAGCCGCGCCAATTTTATTCTATTTGCTACTTGGTTGTTCTAACGCTTTTATCTACTCAATTTTGTTCTTATTTATCCAGATTGGTTCATTATTATTTGAAATTGCTCTCCATGACAAAAATCCGTTTTTATTATCTGTAATTAATTTTATTTGTACTTATTTAGTTATAACCGTAATTAGCCGTAAGTTTGAAATGGAAAGAGAAGCAGCTCAAGATTATATTCAATATTTGGGTACTTATGATCCGTTAACTGGCGCATTAAGCCGAAACTCTTTAATTAAAGAAATGAATGAACATAGCGATCGTTATAGTACATTTGTTATGTTTAATATCGATGATTTAAGTCAATACACAAAAAAATATGGCTATCAAGAAAGCGATATGATGATTAAAGAGATGGCTGAGCGACTGTTTAATACAGTAGATAAAGAGTGCTTGTACCACTTAGGTTCAGGTCGGTTTGTGATGCTTATTTCTACTCACTATATGGCTGAGTCTAGTTATCATGAACATCAACAGCTCAGCGATATAATAGCGTCTATTTCAAATGCACCTTTCTTGATGAGAAACCATGATGAGTTTATGACACTCAGTGCTGGTATTACGGAGATTACTAAGTTTTCTACTATCGAATCCATTTGGTCTGATGCAGAAGACAATGCCACTTTAGCTCAACTAAATGGTGTTGGTTGCGTATTTAAAAATAATAAATTGTTTCTTAGTTCTTAGTCTTTTTTGCTTAAATAAGTCACCACTGCACTATGATCTGAGCCTGAAAACTGAGGCAATGCTTCACGCTTACAGATAAACAACGAGGGTTCCTCTGAGTTTCTTATCCAAAAATGATCAATTGCGATTCGTGTAAAAGTGGGAATAGGAATTCCTTTGATCTCTCTTGGCCAACTTTGAAGTGGCTGTTTGGTATTCTTTGTAAGCTTGTTTAAAGCGCTGTGTATTTGCAGATAAATTGAAATCACCAATAATTAATGTATCGGCATAAGGGGAGTAAGACTATACCGTTCAAGAAGCTGCATCAGCATTAGGCATCACAACTAGTCTGCTTTACAGCTGAAAACAAAAAGTTGAAGAGCATGCAAATTCAACCGTAAATTCTGATAAGCGATCTGAGTTATTAGCTCTACGAAAAGAAGTTAAAACTCTCCGTATGGAGAGCTGAACATGTACCGTATCGCACGACAGCTATTTCGACGTAGTCGTGATAGTTTAGGGTCACGGCAGTTATGTCACCTACTTGCTAACCTTATACGATAACAAGCACCCTACATCTACATCTACATCTACATCTACATCTACATCTACATCTACATCTACATCTACATCTACATCTACATCTACAGTATTATTTAATCAAACACTGACTTTTCATTCAAACTGTCAATCGGAAAACTAAAGAAGGGTGTTGAAAATTTATCACTGCGCGAGCGAGCAATACTGCCGTTATGTGCGGTCGTTTCTCCAGTGGCCTTATTCTTAGTAAAATAGTACATCTCACTAACGCCGTGATACATACGCACAGCTAGGATATCCAGTGATGGCATTTCCCCATCAGTACTTACCCAAAACACAGGCACACTTAAACCATATACATCTTGGTCTGTTCCTAACGATGTGAAAAAGAAATCAAATTCAATATCAGCGTCTGCTGCTGAATCGACTAAATTCAACTTGAATCGACTAGCTAATTCCATTTTCAAACGTTGCTCAGCATAAACCAGTGCTTGTGATTTACTGATAAAATGGGTGCGGACAAAAATGGGCTGTGAATCAAACTCCGTAAAGCTATTATCTGGCAGGTCTGACACTAATTCATTAATACTGTAGCTAAGTAACCTTTGACTCGTAGAGCCGCGGTATTGATCAGCGCTGTCGCTATACGCTTATCTAATTAAGGTTTACGTGAAAATTGATCAACCACCTTTATACTACACACTGCCACGTAACACCAAGGGCAAATAAAAATGACGTTTTCAATTTTTGAAAGATAATGTTCTCTATATCACCTCTCCCTGAAATCTGTATAATCCAGCTAAATTTATCTGTCCTCATTCGATGAGTGTATACACTTGAGTATGACGGTCGGAATAATATTGAGTGTTAAGTTATCAGCGCTTATGTATACGTGCTGATAAGCTATATAGATTAATCTTTAAATTGTAATTTGCAGGTGAAATAATTGAGTAAAAATAACGAATCACATTTAGTTTCTGGTCGAGAATGTGGGGATTGCACAGCGTGCTGTGTTGTCCTGCAAATTGATGATGACAATTTTAAGAAACCTGCCGATCAAGTCTGTAAAAATTTGATGGAAAAAGGTGGCTGTAAGATCTATACCAAAAGGCCTTCAGTATGCCAAGATTGGCATTGTGCATGGCGTTTCATGCCACAGTTGGATGAGAGCTGGAGACCTGATATCTCCGGGATCATGGTGCGTTCAGATGAAAATGGTATTATTTTCCAACCGATTCACGATCCAAAGACCGTGTTAATCACTGCGCAAGCAATCGAGTTAATTGGTGGAGGAGTGGCCCAGGGCATTCCAATGTCAATGTCGATTCCTATTCGAAAGGGTTATCGCAGTTATAGCACTGCGCTTAACGAACCTTTAGCGGCAGCCGTAGAAGCAAGAAGTCTGCCGATGATCCAGGATAAGATGCTGGAACTGATTGAGTTTTCATTAGCACAAAATACCGCGATAATTCCAATCATCGAGAGTTAAGAATAAGCAGAACACTACAAAATAGCCTCTAGACCAATCACCTATGGATTATAGTTTTGAGGCTTTTTAACTATTCAAACAAGCCTGTCACTTTACGTAACGGTTTTAACTCCGGTGCTTTACGCTGCTTTTTCGCCTGTAAGATCGTCATGGTTTCTTCTAAACACAGCATACCAGCTTGCCAAGTTGCCATGTATTTCAAGCTATCGTCAACACCGTGATCGCGACTGTAGTTAAGCATCTCTTTGCTGCCGGTCACTGCCAGTGGTGAGTGTGCCGCAATTTGACTGGCAATCTGCAATACCCCATCCAGCATGGCTTCTTGTGTCTCAAATACCTGATTAACCAAGCCAAATTTATCAGCTTCAGCAGCGCTGAAATTGCGCCCTGTGTACGCTAATTCACGCACTATACCTTGAGGTAAAATACTCGGTAAACGCTGTAATGTCCCCAAATCAGCAGTAATGCCTAACTCCACTTCTTTAATGGTAAAGAACGCATCTTGCGTGCAATAACGCATATCTGATGCAGCAACCAAATCCAACGCGCCACCAATACAACCGCCTTGGATCGCCGTTAATACCGGTACCCGTAATTGCTCAAGATCAGTAAATACTTGCTGCAACTGCATAACAAAACGACGCATTGCTTCACTGACTCTAGCTTTATCTTTACCCATAGGGAAGTTATCAGGACTCTGGAATACTTCTAAATCCATGCCTGCGCAGAAATGTGGGCCTTGCGCCGAAATCACCAAGACACGTAAATCATCTGTCATCGAAAGTGCTGCGATAGCCGCTGGGAATTCACGCCAAAAATCCAAATTCATCGAATTCAATTTTTCAGGGCGATTAAATTGCAAATGCGCAACACTGTTTTCAACAGTTAGCGTAAAGGTGTTGTAATTCGATTCAATGTCCATTTTGATCAGTTCCTTGATAATGATAACTTTATGCTAACAAAATCATTCCCCAGCAGCATTATCTTTACCGGACATATTTTTATCCTTATTCAACAATCCCTTTATTGTTAACAGCAACAACAAAGCAACTTGAATCTCACTGAGGTCCTAATAACTAATTCAGACGGCCGCTATTACAATTAATACATTTTGTTTTTCATCAATGCATTAGCCTTTGTTTTCTAATAAAGATTAGAAGTGGAATAAAGTGTGTCACTGAGTACTTATAAATATTTACACTTCACCATGAAAGATTTCCATGCATAACTAGCTAGAAAGCGGTAAAATAGCATTCGTATAATTCATTTAATATAGTTGGAGGGTAAGTTGTTAACACCACATAATGCATATGAATTAGCCATCAGAGGTTATGCACTAAAACTTATTTTAGGTCAGTTGTTGTTAGTAATATTTATTGTTTCAGCAACTTATCTGGGTACCGATCACAAATCTACCCGCTCAGCCGCGTTAGGTGGCATGATCTTTTTAGTACCGCAATATATCTTTACCCGATTATCATTTTTGTATACCGGTTCCGCGAATGTAATGCGCGCAAATACTTTCATGATCATCGGTCATGCTTGTAAATTTTCACTGATATTTCTATTGTTTAGCGTGATATTACCTTTGCCAGAGATCCAACATTTCAACCTTTTCATTACGTTTACAATCGTGATGTTTTCACAGATTTTTAGTTTGTTGAAACCATTACCAGAACAGTTTTCAGCTAAGTTAGCGTTATCAGAAAAGGCTGTAGTAGTAGTAGAAGAAAAAGAAAGTGTCGATATCGAAGCGGGTAAACAAGGTATTTAATAGCAAAAGCATACAGGGATAACACAGATCATCCCTGTATTAACAGGCTTAATTAGTCTGCTAACGTCGGCAGAATAGCTAATTTCTTAGCGTGGTTAAACGGACGTAATATATAACGGTTATGACGTTTTACAATCGAACGATTCGTAGAACCAAACACTAAATAACCGTGAGAGAACATTTTATCAATAAATGCCTGATCACCATGACGAATAAACACTGAAAGCGGACTTTCTAATACGCCATCGGTATCAGAGAAAGCACGATCATAGACTTCAGCACAAATCACCAGCGAATTTTCACCACTTGAGCTTAATTTAAACTTAGGTGTTACATTCGTTTCAGTTTCAATCAACCAACCTTCATTATCCAGTTCAGTCAAAATATCTTCTAAAACAAACTGGGTTAAATTCTTATATTCCAGTTCGCAGATCTGAGTGTATACACGTTCAATTTTTTCGAAACGTTGTTTAAAATCAGCCTTTGCCCCTAATGTGCGGCTTTCTTGCAACCAAAGATTTAAGTCACCTGCTAAGATAATATCAAAACGCTTTTCTTTTAACGCCGTAATGATCCAATTACCCAAAAAATGCGTTTCAGATACTGGATTTTGTAAGCTACGTTTTTCTGCTTGCGCATCAGATAACGCCGTTAACCCCTCTCTAACCAGGCTCAACATATTAACGTTATAGGTTTTTTCTTGTTCAGACATGTTTGTTCCTTAGGGGGATTAACCAGCGAATAATGCGCTTAAGGACACATTATTGATACCTGCGTACGATATATATGCACCAAAACCAATTGGTAGGATGACATATATAATCGAATAAATGGTAAAACCAAATGGTCGACCTAATGCTTTGATCATAAAATCTAAACGTGCTTTTTGATGTTTTGCTTTAGCACGTGTCAATAGAATATAGCTACCATGGCATAGCATAAATAGACCTAAGGCCAATGTATAAAAATCCATAAAATTACCTTTATAAAACGACAAACAATAATAGAAGAGATCCTAACAAGAATTAAAATTATCGCAATGTACTTTTTTGCTATTAAATTGTGATATTTTTGTGATAAATCTAAACCTAAAGACAGCTATAGTATATACAACACCTAGTACATACCTTGCTAGACATACTTAACTACAGTAGGATTAATTGACATGAAATATATAATTAAATTATTAGTTATCAGCAGTCTAGTTTTCTCGTTTAACAGTTTTGCTAAAGATCCTATCTATACTGGTTACTTTAGTAGTGAAGCGGTAAGCGGTTACGATACCGTTGCTTATTTTACCCAGTCAAAAGCGGTTAAAGGATTAAAAAAATTCACTTATGAATACCAAGGTGAAGATTGGTATTTTAGTAATAGCCAACACCTTGCGTTATTTAAACAAGCACCAGAAAAATACGCACCACAATATGGTGGTTACTGCGCCTTCGCCGTAGCTAAAAATGATACAGCATCGTCAGACCCAACACAGTGGACAATCGAGGATGGGAAGCTTTATTTAAATTACAACGCTGATATCAAGCAACAATGGCTAGCAGACAAACTAAACTTTATCCAGAAAGCGGATCAAAACTGGCCGCACGTATTGAACTAAGCTGAATTGAAGTGAATAAGTCACCATAGAGTGATTGAATACAAGAATTAAAAGGACATTTAATATGCTAACAAAAAAACGTGTTTACACTATCGCAAGCTGGGTTATCGTAATTTGGATTGCCAAAGTATTTTTATCTTCAATCCCATACAAATTTTCTGGCCACCCAGATACTATGCATATTTTCTCGACCATAGGCTCGTGGATGGCAACCACCTTATCCGTTGACTTAGGCAGCTTCTTTGCCCAATACGGCGCGATTGTTGTTGGCTGTGCTGAATTAGCAACAAGCTTACTGCTATTAAGTCCTTTAGTACTATTACTGAGAGATAAAATATCAGGTCAAAGCAGCGCACCTTTACGTGCAAAAATTCATGCAGTTGGCGGTTTAGCATCTTCGGGGATTATGGCCGGAGCCGTGTTCTTCCATTTATTTACACCATTAGGTATTGAAGTACTACATCAAGGTAAAAGTGATGGCGGGTCATTATTTATGGCTGCTGTATCAATCCTCATTTTAGGCTTAGTGTTATGCGCTATTAACTTAAAATTAATCAAAGCAGAGTAATCATATGATTATACGCGGCTTGTTAATATTACATTATCTGGTATTTTGCTGTCGCTTTTTGACTATTCCGTGGCGTTATTTCCAGCTTAACGCGCGCTATTTTAATAATCAAAAAAAGATATTTTCCAAGCAAGATTTAGATGCTATCACCCCAGCGGAGTGGCGTTTAAACCAGTACATTGATAGACCTGAGTTATTCCCTGCTCGCTACCCTGTTTTTGCTAAACCTGAATGGGGACAAAACTCGGCTGGCGTCAGCTGTATTCATAATTATGCTGAACTTGCCGCATTACGAGAGAGCAGTGGTTACCAGGCGCAGAATTATTTAATTCAAGAAGCGGCAGTCGGTGTGATTGAGTTTGAGGTATTTGTTGTTAAACATCCTCAGCAAGCCGGACAGTTTGCAGTAATGTCGATAACTCAAGTAATTAACAGCAGCGCAGATAAATTCCCGGTCAATGGTATTTATAACAACGATACCCAATACCAAGACATTACTCAGCAATTAACTCCAGCAGAGCAGCAGCAGCTGTGGCAAGAATTAAATCGTATGGGTGACTTTACGATTGCACGATATAGTTTAAAAGCGGATTCATTAGCTGATCTTTTACATAGACAGTTTAAGTTAGTTGAAGTAAATCTATACGTACCTATGCCATTAAGTTTATTAAGTCACAATTTGACCCGGTTACAGAAGTACCAGTTACTGTATAACACCACGCATTCACTTGCTCAGTTAGCACAACAGCTAAACAGCAAAAAAGTAACCCAAGGTATATTCTTTAATAAATTGATCGCCGCCAGACGGGGTCATAATACAAGGATTTTGAATCAAGATGAAACTAGTAAAACAACTAATTTACAAATGGATCAGTAGCAAATTCATGGATGGCTGTAGTAACTACAACAGCTTAGAAGTACGTCGCGGTTGCCGTTCAAAGAAACAGGCGCGTGATAAGTTTGCTGCCGGTAATATCCCCCATGCACAAGGGGCTATTTTCTTTAATCCTTTTACTGCGGTTAAGTTTGCGAAAAAACATGGTTTTCCATTAGTGATTAAACCTAATGTCAGTGGTTTTTCGCGTGGCAGTCATTTCCCTATTCGTAATTATAAAGAGTTGTGGCGAGCAATCTTTTTGGCAAAATTGTGGTGGCCAACGACTGTTGTAGAGCAATATTTGCAAGGTAAAAACTACCGCGTCGTGATCACTAAAGCTGGCGTTATTTCGGTGCTACAACGTTATCCGGCATTTGTAACAGGTGATGGGGTGAATACCATCAGCAGCTTAATCGAAACAGAAAATGCAGTTCGTGAAAAAATGGGACTTTATCCATGCAATAATCCGATATCTCAAGGCCAACAAACAATTAGTTATCTTGCTAAGCAAGGTTTAAGCTTAACTTCAGTGCCAGATAACGAACAGCAAGTTGAGTTATTTTATCGTATTTCATTAGCACCTGGCGGCGTAGTTGAAACCATCCGGCGCGACCTGATACCAAGCTATAATCATGAATTGTTTGCCAACGTGCTGAATTTATTTGATGCTGAAATCTTAGGTATTGATGTGATCATGGAACAAGGCATTGAGCATGATGCGCGTGAGCAAAAGTTGATCTTCCTAGAAGTGAACTCTCGCCCTTATCTAAAAATGCACAACTACCCACGTTACGGTGAAGCCGATGACCTGTCAGAGCACTTAGGGTTAATCAGTGTAGCGACAAATCAACAAGCAGACATCTTCTAATGTCCCCTGCACTTCCTAAGCTAGCACCTGCTAGCTATTTTACTGTATTCTCAGCCATTCACAGTTTTGTGATTGGCTTATTGCCTTTTTACCTGCCTATCCTTATCTGGCAGCAATACCAGCAACTCGCACCACTGACAGAGTTTATTGCCTGGACAGGTGCAGGCTATGTTCTAGCATTGTGGGGTTGGCATCAACTATTCATCCGCGGCTACTGGCGCACCTTAGTTATACTATCGTTTGCCTTCGAGTTAGGACTCATTTATGTGGCGCTATTCCATGTAGCAAGTACTAACTTGATTATACTTGGCTTACTCAATGGTTTGTTTAATTGCAGTTATTGGATGTTACAACGCATCCTATTTAACAGCTTGAGTAGCAGTAATAATAGCGGACGCTTATTCGGTAATTTACAATTAATATTAGGCTTGAGCTTAAAACTAGGGATCTTGTTTGGCGGTTACTTTATGCAATCACAACCTTGGATTATTTTTACCTTAAGTCTTATTGCCGGTCTTGGTTTTTGTATGCTGACATTAAGCTCGCTAACCACTCAAAACTTCGTCTATAAGCAAAGTGATCACTCACAACCAAAATCAGCTATCAGTCTACGTGATAAAATTGTGTTTCTCGTCGATGGTCCGTTTTTATATCTTGAAAGCTACCTATGGGTAGTGAGTATTTTTCATCTCACTAACAGTGATACCAGTCAATTTAGCTTAACCGTTATCGCACTTTCGTTAGCGCTAGCGTGCATTTTTTACTTCATTAAAAATACCATAGATAAGCAACCTCAATATCGACTATACCAAGTAGCGATACTGCTTTATCTTGGCGGTTGGTTAATGCGAGGTTGGATATCAGCAGATTGGAGCGGTTTTGCTATCGGCTTAGGTTTACTGAGCATTGCCTTTGCAACCGCGCTGTTTCGCTTATACTTCAACAAACGTTTTTATGATAAAGCCAAGCAACAAGCCAATTACCATTACTTAGTCAGTAAAAGCTTGTATTCTCAACTTGGCATTGTGGTGTTTTTTGCTGGTTTAACAGCACTATCGAGCCTAACAACCTTTAGCTTAAGTCAGGTATATTGGGCTGTTTTACCCTTGATTGCAGTTTATGTGTTGTATCAGCAGATTGATAACAAAGATAAGCCTATCGAAAAATGCATCGCATCATAAACAACAAAGCCGTATATTCCGTTCATGCTCTTTACTTCATGAATGGAATATACGGCATATAAGCGCCTTTAAAACTATAAATATAAGGGCGAGATTAGACTACTTCGACGTAAGTTTCTCGTTGTGGGTATAAAGCATAAGACTGATGCTGCTTTGATGAACACGGACAACCACAAACATAATTCATTTTAAGTTGCTTACGAGTAGCAACAAGATGGGTAAAGCTGACCGTATGCGCATCATCACGATGCATGCAGACCGATAAATAAGACGGTGTAGGTTCATGGCTAGCATGAAATCGAGTGAGTGCTAAACTGTTCTTATCATCAATATAACGCTGATTCGTTAACTCAATAATATTCTCTTCAACGCTATCAATATCAGACGGCGCTTGGGGTTGGGTTATTTCCAACTCATCATTACAGCCTTCGCCTGAAAATAAAACCTGATGCTGTAATAAAATTGAGTTATGGTGATCCTCTCGATAATTCGTAACTTCACTGAGGGCAACTGATGACGATACCATCGGAGATACTGCCGTTACCGTTTTAAGCTCATTACCATCCCAGCGCACCGCATATACATCACCGATTTGTGCAGTAAGATGACTTGGGAACACTAATAACGTAAATGCAGCATAGCGGTGTAAATGCAGTTTTTTAAGCGCAGAACGAATTTTCGTCAGTGAAGTATTACTGATTAATGATTTCACTAATAAACCACGGCTGATCAATTCTGTCTCGGGCGGTGTTTGCTGATAATAATTCAGTAAACAGATTGATAAACCCGCTTGATTCATCGCAATCCAACTACCACCACCAACCGGATCCACAGGCATTAAATATTTAACCCCAAGATCATTAAAGTATTTTGGTGAGTGTGCCAGTGCACGGCCCTTTTGCTCATCTCGGTTAAAGAATACTTGATAGCCATCATTTGCCAACAACCAACTTACTGTACACATGATGAATCATTCCTTAATGCGGTGAGTGTTGCAGGTGCTATACCTATATTTTTCGGTGTATTGAAGTCGCACAATTTTGCCGAAATATCCATTAATGCATAATGATGGATCGCATGCGCACTGACAAATATAAGCTCACGGATTAATGATGTTTCAACTTGTGCAACCAAGGTATTAACCACTGATACTTCAGTCGACATCATTATTTTGTTATTCATCATGTGCGGCTGTAATGTTTGCAACCAGGTTTTGATATGTTCTAACTCAGATAAACCAGTCATACGACACGATTCAACGAGTGCACCACGACGACGAACATCATAATCAATCACTTCAACGTGTTCTTTTAATACATAATAAAGATCAAGAACATGACGTAAATGCTCACCAATGCAGCTCGTAATATAAGGTTTCGCAGACATGCAGTATTGCTCATTGGTCATCGCCATAAGCAAAGTAATTCCCTGGTCTAAACCTTCTATATTTCCTTTTATTACCGCTCTAAATTGCTCTACAGGACCTGAGACCATAATTATTCCTTTTATCAGCACTTCTTCTAAGTAAAGCATACATCAAATACGGGGTTTAACTTATCACAAAAAAATCACAATTTGAGTGAGAAAGCGTACCATATCAACCAACCTAGACTGAATAAATAGGCGAACATTGAAACTAATTGCTAAATTATTACTCATTTAACTAACATTTATGGTAAATTAGGGGAAGATAGCAAATACTTTAAATTGATGGGACACTCCATGTTAAATGATTTTTTAAATAAATTATCGGCACAGCCAACTACTATTCAGTTCGAAGATGTCATCGCTGTTATTGATGCGAGCTATGATTTCACTCCCACTAAGTTTTATAATGGCTACCTAGTAAACGAAGCAACTGAAAACACGGGTTCATGCAAATTGTTTGCACTAGGTCGTTTAAATAAATTCACAAAACAGCAAATGCTAGAGTGTTTCGGTGCATATTACCGTGATGACGTGCTAAACAACCCAGGCGGTGATGATCATGCCAACATCCGTTACTTTATGCGTACTGGTTGGTCAGGTATTCAATTCGAAACATTACCACTAAAATTAAAATAATGTTAATGCGTTAACGTTATGTTGAGGCAGGGAAAGCATTATTTTCTCTGCTCACATCGCTTTTATATTAAGAATAATTAGTCATTTTGTCTCTGTTCACTGAGTAATTCCCCTCGTAACACGTCTTAACATTAAACAATCACAATACTAAATCTATCTTACTAACCAAATTTAACCAGTTATACTTATAACAACTGCGTTATTTCTCCCAGCTTTAGCAAATAGCTAACAAGGAGTTGATATGTATATTCATCTAAATGGTTTTGACTTTGAATTTTCAAAGCAAGTGATCGCTTCTTTCATCAACAGCACTGATTATCAAAATCAATCATCTGACATCGCAGGTATTCACCTTACCGATACTTACCAGCAAATGCTGCATGCAGGCATCAGTAAAAATGAACTTGTAAAAGCAATATTAAACTATCATATCAGTGCCTTAAATGAAGACGGCATCAGTGTCGACGCAATAAAACAATCCACTTACAACGATATTAATGTCAGCTTTTTAATTGATGTAAAAAGTGATAGCGTTGCACGGTTTGTAAATGTCGATGATAGAAAAGAAAACAGTGTGCGCATTAATATGCGTAACTTTGATCATCAATTTACCCTTACCTACTCACAATTAATTCAGCTTGAAGAGTCTTATCAAGATAAAACACAAGAACAGCTGCTGATATTATTTCTAGAAACATTCAAAGCTATCATGGAAACCGACGATGTAGATTCACGGCAATGCCATTATGCAATCCTGGTCAGCACTGGATTATTATTATTTGCAGAACAACTCAACATCCTTGATGCCCTGCAGTTTCATGAAATAGAATTTGAGCTTAACACCGACCGACTTTTATTAAATTTACCCGCAGGTTTGGAAACCTGCTTATTTGAACTAGAGTTTAACAGCGAGAATTAACCATACACCCACACCTCTTCAGATGATTGAAAATGCATAATATAAATTTATTTTATACATTTTCATTTTTCAACCTAAGCATTTAATTTTAAGAATGTTTATGGAAACGTCGTGAATATTTTGTTTTATCTCTCAAATTTACTTAAAGATATTACCAAAATTGCCGATTAAATAGACCTAACCACAGAGTTGGCAATGTTAATTAGGTAGGATGTCATCGATATGAAGATCAGAGATAAATTATTAGGACTTACTGGTATTTCAGTAAGCGCACTGCTATTGGTACTCGGTATGTCTTGGGTTGCCAACGAACAAGTCATGGGTATTAACCATGCAGCAACCGATGTGAAAAAACTTGAAGTAACGTTATTAAATTTACGTCGTAATGAGAAAGATTTCTTGCTCCGACGTGATTCGAAATATCTCGATAAATTCCAAGAAAATTACACATCGTTTCAGAGTGGATTAAGTGTATTAGAAGAAGAACTAAATACACTCAATATTAGCATTCCCAGCGTAACAACCTTAGCGGCATCAATACAAGACTATGACCGTAGTATGAGAGCACTGGTAAGTAATTATCAAACCCTAGGGCTCAATATTGAACAAGGCTTGCTAAAGCGTCTCAATAACAACTATAAGCGTTTACTGCAAACTGCAGACCGATATAACCGTAATCTTTTGATCACGACAGATCTTGCACAAACCGCAAAAATGTTTGCATTACTGGGTAAATCAGAATTTAGCTTAGACTATCAAGCTAAATTATCGCTTTATGACCAACAGCTTACCCTTGATTTTGGCAGTCGCTATACCGAATTTCGTGACACAATGAATGATATCATTGTGCAATACCGCGTCATAGGTGAAACCCCAAAAATGGGGTTACGTGGTGAAATGCGTGGATATTCACACCAAGTTGAAAAAATATTTAAAGCTGTCAGCTTGCAACTTAATGACGAGATCGCAAGCCAACAACAGCAAACACTAACCCTTATTATAACGGCAGTATTAGTCGTTATAGGTGCTTTATTGGTACTCTCATGGCTGATTAGCAGTTCAATCCAACGTCGAATACAGAGCCTCAGCACCTTGATGGCGACAATCGCACAGAGCCATGATTTAACTGCTGTTGCAGATGAAAAAGGCAATGATGAATTATCACAAATGGCAGGTAATTTTAACTATTTATTGTCTCATTTACGCGAACTTGTCAGCAATGTTCAGTCTGCAGTATATCAACTGGGATCGGCATCTGCAGAGTTACAAGATCGTAGTATTCACTCTGAAACAGCAATGAGCCGCCAGCAAGCCGAAACCGATGCAGTTGCAACAGCAATCACTGAAATGGGCTCAACTATTCGGGAAATTGCTCTCAATACCGAAAGTGCAGCAAGCAATGCCGACAGTAGCCATAATGGTGCAATGGAAGGTTTATCCGAGGTCAGTGCGACCAAAGACCGTATCCGCGTATTATCTGACGACTTATCTAAAACCAGTGATGAGATCTCGAACCTTTCAACGTTGTCAGAGAACATAGGGTCAGTGCTAGATGTGATCCGTTCCATCGCAGAGCAAACCAATTTACTTGCACTAAATGCCGCTATCGAAGCCGCACGAGCAGGTGAACAAGGCCGAGGCTTTGCTGTTGTAGCCGATGAGGTACGCTCTCTAGCATTAAGAACGCGTCAATCTACAGAAGAGATCACCAGTATTATTGCGACATTACAAGATCAAACAGGTCAGGTTGTGCTACATATTGGGCGTTGTCATGAGCAAGGCGAATTAAGCGTAGAGCAAGCTGATAGTGCTGAATCTAAGATTGGCCAAATCATGACTGACATGCAATTAATCATGGACACGAGTACCCAGATAGCGACTGCCGTTGAGCAACAAACTGTCGTATCAGATGAAATCGGCCGTAACGTCACTTCAATTCGAGATATCACGAGCCAAAATTCACAGATCACTCATGAAAACGCACAAGCAGCCAGCGCGGTTGCCGATCAAGCTAAAAACTTAGATCAAGCCATTGCGCAATATACAGTGTAGTTATACTGCTTAACAAAATAGGGCTGCAGATATAAAAAGACCGAAGTCATCACTTCGGTCTTTTGATATCTGTGCTCTGACCATCAGAGAGTCTGAGAGCCTGATTAACTGTTCTCTTTTATCGCTTGCTGCATCGCCAACCAATTTTCGACTACCGGATGCAATACCCTATTGTCCAGGTTAGTCATCGCCGAACCGTTAAGTTCTGAGTCAGCCGTTAATAACGAATCTGGTGCAACTGCCTTACCTGATTTCAAAGCAACCTCTTTCACCAAACCAATCGCTACTAATTTTTTGCCACAAAAAAACTGATGCTGATAATAAAAATATTTCTCATCGCAACTCAGAATTTCCGTGGTCATAGTAAACGCTTGAAATGGACGAATCGGTTTTAAATAAATAAAATCTTGCGCGGCAATCATGCGTAAACCATAACGACCAGATAACGCCAGCCGAGAACTATGCCAGATACCAAAGCGGCCTAATTCCATGAAACTGAATACCCGGTAATTAGGTAAATGATCACGCCACCCTAGGTCGTGTAACCAAACTCGAAACCGATCGCTACGTTTATCAACCAGTGCTACAGCATCCTGCTGACGGGCACGAAAGATAATGATCAGCATTCTAAAAAATAAATTCATGTGACTCCTTTCCATAAAAATAAATTGAATGACCATACTGACCTAAGTACATAAAATGTAAAGTAATAAAAATATGACTTTATAGTCAACCTAGGCTAATGTCATCGAAACACCGAGTACAATAAACAACATCCCGCAACATTGATTAAAACGCTGCCCACTTTGCATTAATTTAGGTCGAATACTATGAGCTACGCACGCTATGCCATATTCAGCCAAAAATTCAACACAAATAAAGGTGACAGCGATGACAATAAACTGCGGTAATAATGCCACGTCCGGATCAATAAACTGAGCTAGGAATGCAGTAAAAAACAGTAATACTTTCGGGTTTGATAACGCTGCAAAAAAGCCTTGTCGAAACAAACTAGCAGGGCTATATAACTGGCTTTCAGCAAGCTCAGTCAGCTCAAGTGCAGGGGCATACCACAGTTTGATGCCAAGCCAAACTAAATACGCAGCACCAATCCACTGTAAGGCAGTCATCGCCTCAGGTTGTGCTTGTAATACCGCACCTAAGCCAAACATAGCAATTGCAATTAAGATCAAAAACCCCAACACCCCACCGCATATCGTAAACAGTGTGCGTCGATGTCCATAGCGCGCACCGTGGCTTAATGCCAATAATGAATTAGGTCCAGGAACGACTGCCAGCCCCATTGCCGCTACTAAAAATACTAACCAAAGATTAAACGCCATCATCATATCCACATAAACAGAAGTACAGTGAGTATAAGTTTCATCAACAAAAACTAACGGTATAATTCGGACATTTAATGGTACTATCTGGACAGTTGCTAAATATACAAACCATTAACGGATACAGCCATGAACTCAGCAGACGTTCGTTTTTTACTACTACCTCTACCCGAATTTAATATGCTACCGTTTGGTGGTTTTTTAGATAAATTACGTTTTTCGGCTGATGATGCAGACCATAGTCAACAGCGACATTGTTCATGGCAAGTTATCGGTTTAGACACTAGCCCTGTGACATCCAGTAGTGGCATCCCCATTGAGATACAAGCAACATCTGCAGATATTAACCTCTACCAGTATGACTATCTGGTTATTTTTGGCTGTCGCTCTGCACGTCAATCACAACAACAAGCTCTGCACTACGGTGCATTTTTAAAACAAGCAGCTGCAGTTGGCATCACCCTAATTAGCATTGATAATGCTTGCTTCACCTTGGCTGAATTAGGTTTATTAAATGATCACAAAACTACCGTGCACTGGCGCCATATCAATGAATTTAGCAACGCTTATCCGCGCTTAGCAATTGCGAATGAGCAACTATACTGCATTGATAATAAGCGTATTAGCTGCTCTGGAGGAACAGCTGCAATTGATTTGGCAGTGGCGATACTCAGTCGTCATCTTGGACAAACTTGGGCAGTAAAAGGACTGGCAGACATGCTGGTAGATGAAAACCGTAATCAGTTACATCAACTCAAATCACGTCAACAAGCAATGCATCATGATCGCCACCTTGGCCGTACAATTGCCTTAATGCAAGAACTCATGGCCAGTAATACTTCAATTGAACAGCTAGCAACGCTCACAGGATTAAGCCGCCGACAATTAGATAGACGCTTTAAACAGCATTTTAATATGTCTGCACATCAATATTGGAGCGAAATTCGATTACAACATTTGCATTGGCGTTTACTTAATTCAGACCATTTTTTAGAGAGTCTGGCTGATGAAGTTGGTTTTCAAGATAGCAGTTATTTATGCAAAGTATTTCGACAACGGTTTAACCTTTCACCCGGTCAACTACGCAGTCAAGTTCGGGATAAGTATGCGTCACCGCGAATGAATAGCTCACAGAGGCCGCAATAATTATGCTAGGTGCTCGTATTCCAACCTATATCCTAAGAGGTAACATAAATCACTGACACATATTGCAATCAATATTCAAAAAAGGCATATTGAAAACTCACTTATTATAATAGATCACTAAGATGCAGTATATTGAATCAAAAAAATGGGTTTATGTTTCAATTACGATCTACATTTTATCTATTATTAGCTTGGCTAGTTATAGCTATGTTCGAGAAAAAAATCACATTTACACGACCCTTGATTTAAAATTGAAAACGGCAGCCCTGACGATTTCTTCATTGTTACCAGCCAATTTTCATCAAAAAGAAATGACTTCTGATGAAAACTCAACGCAGCTAAATAACATAAACAGAACTGTCTTATCCAATTACGCTAAAAATATAAATATAACCAATTTATATACACTTATCCTACGCGATAATCAGATCCTATTTACTTCAGCAAGCGACACGCCCATTGATGACAATAGTGTTGATAACAGTGGTGTTGATAACAATAATATCGAATTCTTAACCGCTTACGATGATGCCGACACCCAGCTCTATCATATTTTTACCGATCAACAACCCCGCTTAATCGAATACCAAGATAAATGGGGGCGATTTCGTAGTATTTTTATTCCACTTTATGCCACTGACGGGAGTATTTATATTGCTGCAGCTGACATCACTATTGATACGATTTCTTTTCAACTCAATCAGCACTTTAACAAGACAATGCTAATCGCTGCTATTTTTATGCTGACTGTATTCCTACTATTTGTAATGCAAACGGTAAGCTATCGCCAACAAGTTAAGCGATTACGCGATAAAGTCACACAAAGAACTGATGAACTGGTACAGAGCGAAGCAAAGTTAAACTCTATTTTTGAACATTCACCAGTCGGTATTTTTCACTATAATAAACAGGGCGTGTTATTAAAAACTAATCGTCATTTTGAAAATATAATCGGTGCAAATAAAGATGGCTTGATTGGCTTCAACATGCTTGAAAATATCCAAAATGTAGCTCTCTCTAAGGCAATAAAATCGTCATTAAAAGGCCAAGTAAGTACCTTTGAAGGCGAATATATTTCTATATTACATAGTAAAAAATCATACTTGGAACTTGATTTAGTGCCACTATACTCAAGCACAGGTGAAATCGATGGTGGAGTCGGTGTTTGTGACGATATCACTTTACAACAGCAGAATACTGCCAATTTAAAAAAGCTGTCACGAGTCGTTGAATGCAGCTTAGATGGCATCATGATCACCAATACTAACGGTATTATTGAATACGTTAATCCACATTTCACCCAAATAACAGGTTATACATCACAAGAGTCAATTGGTGAAAAAGCTAATTTCTTCCGTTCAAAAACAACCACAAATGCCACTTACAACAAGCTGTGGACTAGTATTTCAAAAGGTGAGGAGTGGACTGATGAAGTTCAAAATCAGCGTAAAAACGGCGAGCTATACTGGGCTAAAGTAACAATTATTCCAATGACCAACGCCTGTGGAGAGATCACCCACTTCATTGGCATTCAAGTTGATATCACAAAATCAAGGATCATATCTAAGCAGATAGCATATCAAGCAAAACACGATATGCTAACAGGCTTAATTAATCGATATGAATTTGAGCATCAACTTAGCGACGCAGTATGTAGTGCACAAGGCAGCCAGCTTACCCATGTATTATGCTTCTTAGATTTAGACCAATTTAAAATAATTAATGATACTTGCGGTCATGCTGCAGGCGACGAATTATTGCGCCAAATAGCAGGATTAATCGGTGATAACCTCAAACCAAACGATACGTTAGCACGATTAGGTGGTGACGAATTCGCAATACTAATACGCAATTGTAACCTTACAGAAGCGGTTGTTACGGCCAATAAAGTATTAGAAAAAGTTAAAAAATTCCAATTCATATGGAAAAAAAGTTGCTTTAGTATCGGCGTCAGTATTGGTGTCGCAGAGATTTGCAATACGTCAGGGAATACCAGCGAAGTATTAATCCATGCCGATCTCGCTTGTTATGCAGCCAAAGACTTAGGCCGTAACAGGGTACATACTTACCATGACAATGATGAATTGTTAGCGGCCCGAGATGATGAATTCCGTTGGGTAAATGAAATCAAAGAAGCCCTCAATGAAGACCGTTTTGAGCTCTATGCTCAGCCTATCGTCGCATTGCAAGACACTGCTCATAAACCTATTTTTGAAGTATTGCTGCGTATGCAAGACAAAAGTGGTCAACTGATTGCGCCAGGCGTATTTTTGCCAATCGCAGAACGTTATAACTTATCTGAACCTATAGATCGTTGGGTAGTTGACCGTACAGTGCAGTGGATGAAAGCACATAGCCAACAACTTGATATATTTGACCACATTAGTATTAATTTATCAGGAGCGTCACTGGGTGACGACGACCTGCTGCAGCATATTATGACAACCATAACGCAAGCCAAGGTATCACCTCAACAGATCATGTTTGAGATAACTGAAACAGCCGCGATAAGCAATCTTGCCAGCGCCACGATCTTTATTAATACTTTAAGTACTTTTGGCTGCCAATTTGCGTTAGATGACTTTGGTAGTGGTTTATCTTCATTTGCCTACCTCAAAAACCTCCCCGTCAACATTCTTAAAATTGATGGCATATTTATTAAAGATATTTTAACCAATCCCATTGATGCCGCGATGGTAAAATCGATCAACGAGATTGGTCATTTGATGGAATTGAAAACCATTGCCGAATTCGTTGAAAACGATGCCATTACAAAAAAAATTGAAGCGATTGGTATCGACTTTGCCCAGGGCTACGGTATAGGCAAACCGCAACCTATAGACAATATGCTGACCATAAATCGATTATCATAATATTACTTGGCCAATCATAAGTTTTGAAGTGGTACTTTATGCATCTTAATCATAGCTAAAATCGCATTGTTAAATGCTTATTTACTGCTGCGAACAACCTTAATATACCTTTTTGGTAACCTAAATATATTTCGCCTCTGATCTTATTTAACTATTATTTGATTAATTCCTCATCAGCAGGTTTCTACCTACAGTACTCATAACGAGTGCTAGATCACACTATTCAGCGGTTCTCTCAACAAGTGGTACTATGCACTCAAATATATTTGACAGATTAAACTATATTTTATAATTTGCAGTCTGAAAGAAGATTTATAGTACTAAATAGGTATTAAAATAGAAGTGCACATCATCCATTTATCTTGTGCATTTGTTCACTTTACAGTGAAGCACGGAAGAATTATGACTATAGCTCTTTGCAGGTTTATACCTCTTATAGGAGATATCCATAATGGATACGTTAACAGCAAATATTTCGACTGCAAATGCAACAACAAAGCCAAGCTCTACATGGACTAAAAGTGACATCGTTTGGGTACTCGGCCTATATGGTACAGCCGTTGGTGCTGGTACTTTATTCTTGCCAATTACCGCAGGTGTCGGTGGCCTTATTCCGTTATTAATAATGGCAGTATTAGCCTTACCTATGACCTTCTTTGCTCATCGAGGCATGACTCGGTTTGTGTTATCAAGTTCAAATCCAGGTGCCGATATAACCGAGGTAGTTGAAGAACACTTTGGTGTAGGGATGGGAAAATTAATCACCCTATTGTATTTCTTTGCTATCTATCCAATTTTACTTGTTTACAGTGTGGCACTAACCAACACAGTACAAGACTTCATGCTAAACCAATTGCATATTCAACCACCACCACGTGCTATTTTAGCGCTTGTTCTTATCCTCGGCTTGATCGCTATTGTACGTTTGGGTGAGCAACTCATCATTAAAGCAATGAGCGTTTTAGTATTTCCATTTGTAGCTGTGTTATTAATGCTAGCGTGTTACCTCATCCCTTATTGGAATGGTGCAATCTTCGAGCAAGTGATGCCTGCAGAAGGTGGCATGAGTTCAGTAATGATGGCGGTCTGGTTAATCTTACCAGTCATGGTGTTCTCGTTTAATCACTCTCCTGTTATCTCTTCATTTGCAGTCGCGAAGAAAAATGAATACGGTGATGATGCTGAGAAGAAATGCTCACGTATCTTATTGTGTGCACACGTAATGATGGTAGCGACAGTGATGTTTTTCGTATTCAGCTGTGTACTAAGCCTATCACCAGCGAACCTCGCAGAAGCCAAAGAAATGAACGTATCTATTTTGACTTATTTAGCCAATCACTTTGATACACCTGTCATCGCTTATGCGGCACCAATTGTTGCAATCATTGCTATCACTAAGTCATTTTTAGGTCATTACATCGGAGCAAGCGAAGGTCTTAATGGTCTCGTTGTAAAAGCTGCACGTAGTAAAGGTAAAGAGCTAAGTAAAAAAACATTAAACAGTTTCACGACTATATTCATGTTAGTTACAGCTTGGGCAGTGGCAACCATTAATCCAAATATTTTGCATATGATTGAAAGCCTAGGCGGACCAATCATTGCGCTACTGTTATTTATTATGCCAATGTATGCTATCCATAAGGTGCCGGCTATGCGTCAGTACTCAGGTGCACTCAGTAATGTATTCATTACCCTTATTGGTCTAATCTCAATTACTGCTATTTTTTATTCACTTGTGCAATAGAACATAATTCGAATGGATATAAAAAAGACGAGAGCAATCTCGTCTTTTTTTATACTTAAATATAAACAATCACTATTCAAAGTACAGGCTGAATGACAAGCCTATATTGTCCCAACTCATTGCCTTATCTTGCTCTTTAATCCATACATAAGATAAACCGATAGCCATCGCCTGATCGATAAAATACTTACCGCCGAGCGTAAACGATGTTGAATCAAGATAACCATATGTATACTGGCTATTACTAAAGCCATGATTAACATTGAAATCAGCTTCAAACTCAGGGCTTGAAGACAGTTTTACACCAGCAATCACACTCGGATAAAAATCTGATTCTTGTGGTCGTGATACGCCATTTTCCCAAGACTTAACGGTATTTTGAGTGAGGTTAGCACCCGCATAAAACTCGGTCATATGACCATAATCAGTTGATGTCATTAAACCTGCGCCCAAGATCTTGGCTTTGGCCTTAACGTTCGGGCTGAACGAAATATCATCCGTTTGATGATAGAAGCCTGTAATATAGAAATCTTCAGTGATAGCACGTTCAACATTTAGCGCCCAATGCTTCGCTCGATAACTTATCTGCGCATTATTATGACTAAATGGTTCAGCCATGAGTGTTGGCGCAACAATAAGTAACGGTATACTTGCAAGCGTTGAAACTTTAAACATGTTTTTTCCTTTTTCTATAAACAAATTAAACTTGAATTCATGTATTCTGTGTTTAGCTAAAAGTATATCGGCAAGCAGCCATAAAATATAAGTATTTTTAAAAATACCGGCTAAATTAAGCTGCCAATAACAATGATTGTAACTGTGTTAATGAGCTCACTTGATAGCTGGGTTTTATCCCGTCAGGTAATGCTGAATTCTCACTGTTAAGCCAACAAGTATCAAACCCAGCATTCATCCCACCTAAAATATCAGAATGGGGATTATCACCAACCATCAATACTTGCTCACGCTGTATTTCGCCCATATGGGTTAACGCGTGCTCAAATATACCAATATCGGGCTTAGCTATGCCGACTTGCTCAGAGATAACCAGTGGTGCGAACACATCTTTTAGACCTGTTTTTTCCAAACGCACACGCTGTAACTCAGTGAAACCATTGGTAATGATACCCATATTCACCTTGCCTGTTAATGCCGAGATAAGCTCTTTGGCACCGGGTAACAAACAACAAATATCAGCCATGGCGGTCATAAACGCACTGTTTAAAGTTTGCGTTGTCACCGCTAACTTATCAGCCCAAAATTGAAAACGGCGGTTTTGTAGCTGTGTCGCAGTAATGTTTCCATCTTGGTAGTCAACCCATAAAGGTAAGTTGACTGTTTGATAATGACTGAAATCATCTCGACTAAAATCGACATCAAACCGAGAGAACATCAACTGCAAACCTTTAAATGCATCAAAATGGAATAATGTTTCATCGGCATCAAATAAGATCCATTGGTATTTCATGTAAATAACTCCAACGGCTAACCGCTACAAATAATAAAAATTGAAAAGATTAACTCTCAGTGAAAACATCAGGTTATCTTAAGTATTAGGAGGGATTATAATTGCGGAAAAGTGAAATACAACTAAACAATAAATAAATATATGTAACAATAAACAAAAATAAACTTGCTACAAAAGATACAGGCTGTTACTATCGCTTCAGATTTATTTAATAACAATCCTCGAAATAAAAATCAACGATTAAAGCCTTACCAAGAAACTTCCGTAAGCCAGATTAAAAAATCCAACATATAAAGCTAAATTATTGAACAACGAAATACAGCAAATGTTGCGTGCTGTAAACACTTCTAATTAAGTCAGCTATTTATAAAAGAATAAAGATAGTTAGATTTCAGAATATTATCGTTATACGGTAATGAAGCTTATTACAAATAACGCGATAGCTTTAAGCTACGCCTTTATAGTGAGTTTTATTATGACTATTATTTTTAATGGTACACAGATCCAAGTTAAACAACCGGTACACTCGATTTCAGTTCACAAAAACCGAGTAGCATTTACA
>Ga0209396_1000779_pt1 | contig 36681 bp, 39 predicted proteins | sample GOMGulsemesocosm_6_FD_184638 | JGI IMG/M metagenome (GOLD analysis project Ga0209396, IMG submission 184638) | Methane-oxidizing microbial communities from mesocosms in the Gulf of Mexico - GOM8C Gulf of Mexico (SPAdes) (version 2) | ecosystem: Environmental > Aquatic > Marine > Cold seeps...
ATGGAGCCAGTTGGTTGAGCAGGCCCAAACGCAAGGTGATGGCGGAACTGGCAATGTTGCTCAAAAGCAAGGCACATCGTTGTTATCCAACATCAGCAGCGTAAAACTCAAGGTTGGGCGCTTTAGGTTTCTTGATGAAAATTATCACAAGGTTGCTTTCACCGCTAAACAGCAACAGGGCGATTGGCAAGTTGGCTTTAGTAATGCGGTGGCAAAGGGCGTGCTGGATTATTATCCGGTGTCACAAAAGCCGTTGGCGGTAGATTTTGATTATCTACGCCTGCCCGCTGAACCCGAGCTTGACACCGCGGCTGAAAAGACGGCGCCCGCAATGGTTACCAAACAGGATGCTTTATCGACCTTGGTGCCCCAGCAGCTGCCGGAACTGGATTTAAATATTAACCAGTTGTTTTTAGGCAACGAAGTCTTCGGTAGCTGGACGTTTAAAAGTCGCCCGAATGACTCGGGTGTGAAGCTTGGGCAGTTGGTTTTTGAGTTGCATGGCGTGCAGGGCAGCGGCGAGCTGGATTGGATGTATAACAAGGGCGTGCACAGTAGTCTGTTTCGCGGTGATATCCGGATTCCCGATGTGGCGGAGATGTTAAGGGGCTGGAAGTTAAGCGCCGCCATGGAAGGTAAAAATGCCCATTTTTCCGGGCAGGTAAATTGGCCCGGCTCGCCGAGCCAGTTTTCGCTGTTGACAATACAGGGGCCGCTAACCTTGCAGGCGGAAGAAGGGCGTGTGGTTGATTTACAATCACTGCCGTTGTTGGGTATTCTCAATTTCGACACGCTGACACGACGCTTGCGATTGGATTTTTCTGACCTGATTAAAAAGGGTTTTAGTTTTGATGAGGTTAAGGGTGGCTTTCAGTTTGAGCGTGGCAAGATGCTGTTTACCCAGCCGCTGATAGTTGATGGCCCTTCGGCTAAATTCAAAATTGAAGGCCAAACTGATTTGCTCAACGAACAATTTAACCATGATGTGATTGTAGTGCTGCCGGTTAATGACAATATTTCGGTAGCGACTACGCTGGCAGGGCTACCGCAGGTGGGTATTCCTCTGTATCTGTTTAATCGTGCCTTTGGAGGCGTGCTTGACCGTTTCACCAGTATTAACTATCTCGTCACTGGTCCTTGGGAAGACCCGAAAGTAGAATTGAATAGTTTCTTTGATACTGATGACCTGAAAGGCGATAAAAAAACCAAGAAAAAAAGGCGGCCTAAACGATGAACCGCGGCGTTGCGGTGCTGCAAATGAGCAGTACCACGAATGTAGGCAGCAATCTTGGGTGTGCTGAGAGGCTGATCGCGGATGCCGTGCAGCAAGGTGCCAAATTAGTGGTATTGCCTGAAAACTTTGCCCTGCTGGGTGTGACTGGCCCGTATCCGGCGGGCTTACGCGAAGCGAAGAATGCTGAGCCAGACACCTTAAGGAAATGGTTGGCTAACATGGCTCGTAAATATGCGGTGTGGTTGGTAGCCGGCTCGATTCCTATGGCCAATCGTCCTAATGGTTCGTTGCTTGAAAAGCATGTTCGGGCGGTGTGCCTGGTATTGAATGATTTGGGAGAAGAGGTCGCGCGTTACGACAAAATTCACCTGTTTGATGTCGATGTCGCCGATGCCTATGGCAGTTATCGTGAATCTGACACTGTAGAACCAGGCGATCAGGTGGTGCTGGTGGATACGCCCTGTGGCCGTTTAGGACTGAGCATTTGTTACGATCTGCGATTTCCAGAACTGTTTCATCAACTGCGTCAGCAGGGGGCTGAGATTATTAGCGTGCCGTCGGCCTTCACGGCAAAAACAGGTGAGGCACACTGGCAAGTGCTGCTCAGGGCGCGCGCTATCGAGACACAGTGTTATTTGTTAGCGCCCAATCAATGCGGTCAGCACTCTGAAACACGCCAATCCTATGGCCATAGTATGATTGTTGATGCCTGGGGCAAAGTCGCTGCCAGCCGGCAAGATCAGCCCGGCGTTATTGTTGCCGACATCGATTTAGAGCGACTTGCCGAGGTGCGTCAGCGTATGCCGGTTGTGCAGCATAGCCGACTGACCTTTAAATAAAATTGCTGAGTTAGTCTGAGGCCTCTGATATTTCGCGCAGGTAGCGGAATAATTTACGCACACTGCCGAGATTTTTCTCTTGTGATTGTTCCTTCTGCGCATTACGAATCAATTGACGTAAATGTTGTACGTCCGCCTCTGGATATTGCGTGAGGTAATCGGTTAATGCGTTCTTTTCTTTTAATAAACGATCCCGCCAGTTTTCGATGTGATGAAAACGTTGTGTGTGTTCGACGTGGCTGGCATCAAAACTGTTAATGACACGGGTGATTTCAGTAATGATTTCCGAATCATCTTCATCGTAAGTGCGCATGATACGGCCGATGTATTGCATCTGACGACGGGTCGCTTCGCCTACTTTTAAGCGCTGATATTCGCGGATCGCGGCATCCAAGGTTTCACCCATGGGCACTTGATCGAGCTGTTCTTTATTGAGCTTGGTCAGGCGTAAGCCGATAGCCTGCAGGGCATCCATTTCTCGCTTGATTTGGCTTTTGCTTTTTTCTTCCGGCAGCTCTTCCGGTTCGTCTGGAAATTTGATCATAATAAATATCAGCTCAATAACTTGGAATTAGGCGTAGAACAGGGTGGCGAGGCCGAGGAAGGCAACATAACCCACCACGTCGGTGACGGTGGTTAGTACCACACTACCAGCGATAGCAGGATCTATCTTAGCCTTGCGTAAAATCATCGGCAGAGAGACGCCAGCCAGCGCTGCAAATAGCAGGTTGATAATGACAGCCAGCGCGATGACCAAGCCCATTTTCGGGTCATTAAACCACCAGGCGGCGATGGCCGCTACCACTAGCGAGAGAATCAAGCCATTTAATAAACCCACCACTAGTTCGCGTCGCAGCAGCCAGTTGGCATTTTTGTCTGTGACGTGACCCAGCGCGATACCGCGAATAATCAGCGTTAAGGTCTGGCTGCCAGCAATGCCGCCCATACTGGCGACGATAGGCATCAGAATGGCCAGTGCGACGACTTTCTCCAGCGTGTCTTCAAACAGGCCGATTACATAGGAGGCGGTAAAGGCGGTCAGCAGATTGATAACTAACCACAGCGTGCGACGGCGGGTGGATTTGAGAATGGGTGCGAAGGTATCCTCATCGTCATCCAGACCGGCCATGCCCATGAAGGAGTGTTCGGCATCTTCAATGATCACGTCAACCACGTCATCAATGGTAATTCGGCCCAACAGGATGCCGTCATCGTCGGTGACCGGGGCGGAAACCAGATTGTGACGCTCAAACAGGTGGGCAACGTCAACATCTGAGGTTTTGGCCTTCAGCGTGAAAATATCAGTCTTCATGGTATCTGAGACCAGGGCTTCCGGATCGCTGACTAAAATTTGCGTGACCGGTAACAGGCCGAGCAATCTTCCCTTACGGTTTATGACCGGGAAAGTGTCGGTCATTTCAGGAATTTCGGGGTGCATGCGCAGGTAACGTAATACCGCATCCAGCGTGATATCAGGACGCATGCTAATGGTATCTGTGTTCATCAAGCCGCCCGCAGTATCCTCCGGGTAGGACAGTACGGTTTCGAGCAGTTTACGGTTCTGGCTGTCCAGCGAGCGTAATACTTCCTGTACCATTTGGTCGGGAAGTTGTTGCAATAAATCCGCGGTATTATCGGTATCAAGACCGGACGTGGCATTAACCAGCTCCTGCGGCCCCATCCTGCTGAGGATGTCGCTGCTGATTTCTTCACTCAAGTGCTGGAGAACTTCACCACCCTGATCTTTGTCGATCATGTTCCATAGAATGCGGCGTTCTTTGGGGGGCGAGGATTCCAGTAGATGAGCCACTTCCACGGCCGGTAGCTGCTCATTGAGAACGGCGCGCGCATCACCATAGTCCCCGTTTTCCAGAGCCTGGTTCAATCTGCTCAGCTGAGCTGCAGTGCTGTTATTGTCAAGCTGGGGCATGCGGTAAGCCTGAGTTGTGGCAGGCCGTTGAAAAAATTATCTGCGTGGGTGCTACGGCGTTATAGTTAGACTCAACATGCTCATTTGTAAGCTGCGCGTTTTCGTCTGATTTTGCCTTGTATCACCTGCCTCGAAAACGTTTTTCAACAATCTGCTAGCGAGTTAACGATCCGCTAATTGTATAGGGCTGAGCTGGGGTGGCCAACAGTACGGCGGTGTTAAACAGTGACTTTCGTACTGAAATTTCAGTGAGGCGGACTATTCGCCTTCACCAAATTTGTCGTTAATGATTTCTTCGATGGCGCTGAGGGCAAGATCTTCATCGCGGCCGTCAATTTCAATTTCCAGCGTGGTGCCTTTGCTGGCTGCCAGCATCATCACAGACATGATGCTTTTGGCATCAATCATGCGCTGGCCGTTACCCATCTGGATTTGGCTTGAAAAAGCGCTGGCGGTGTTAACCAGTTTGGCGGCAGCGCGGGCGTGCAGGCCAAGCTTGTTGATGATGGTTATCTCACTTTTGATCATGCTGAAATCGGTTCCGTCCAGGTCATTCGCCCAGATCGCGATGGCGTATCTGAACGTTGGTGATTTTTGTTGCGAACTGCTTGGCCAATCGCTCGCTCAGGTACACAGAACGATGATGGCCGCCAGTGCAACCAATGGCGACCGTCATGTAACTGCGATTATTAGCCTCAAACTGGGGCAGCCATTTTTCCAGGTAGTTGCACAGGTCGGAGAACATTTCCTCAACAATAGGCTGTTCTTCAAGAAACTCGACAATCTGTTGATCACGACCATTGTATTTTCGTAGCGCAGGGTCCCAATAGGGGTTAGGCAGGCAGCGTACATCAAAGAGCAGGTCGGCATCACTGGGTATGCCGCGTTTGAAACCAAAGGATTCAAACAGTAATGCCAGAGTGGTGTCAGTTTGTTCAGCAAGCTGTTTCTTTATAAGATCGCGTAGCTGATGCAGGGACAGGTTGCTGGTATCAATTTTTAGATCAGCTCGCGTCGCAATAGGGGCCAATAACAAACTTTCTTTCCAGATGGCTTCTTCCAGAGAAACTTCTGCGTTGCTGAGTGGGTGTTTACGACGGGTGGCGCTGAAACGGGTCAAAATTGTCTGGTCGTCGGCATCCAGGTAGGCAATGGTGTAGTCGATGCCGGTACTCTTAATTGCCGCGATGGTTTCCGGGAAACGTTCCAGATTCACCGGCACGTTACGGGCATCAATGCTGATCGCCACAGAATCGCGTTGTACGCCTTCACGTTGCATCTCGTCTATTAGCGCAGGCAATAGACCGCTGGGCATGTTGTCGATGCAGTAGTAGCCCAGATCTTCAAGCAGGTGAAGAGCCGTACTTTTTCCTGAGCCGCTGCGGCCGCTGATGATGACGAGTTTCATGGTTAAATAATGCCTGAAAACGTTGGGTTTAGTTGGCTTTAGCTTGCTGTGATAGCCGCTTCAAATAACGTTATGTTGTCCGTGGCGGCGCGTAAACGGTCTCGGTAATCGGGTTTGCTGAAGTTTTCGGCAACGGCTTGCAGCGCTTCAAGGTGAGCTTCCGCGGCCTCCTCGGGTACCACCAGAGCAAAGATTAAATCGACCTGTTGGTTATCAATGGCTTCGAAATCAATGCCTTTGTCCAACTGTAACAATACCCCTACCGTGTCGCAACAGTTGGGCAGACGGCAGTGAGGTATGGCGACGCCATCGCCAAAGCCAGTGCTGCCGAGGCGTTCACGTTCGATTAAACGGTCAAAAATTTCTTCTTCGTCAAGAATGGGGTGAACTTGATTCAAAGTGCGGGCAATAAGTTCCAGGATACGTTTTTTGCTGTCACCTGGAACAGCGGCGAGAGTGCAGTCAGGTGACAGCAGGCGTTCAATATTCATAATGTAGTAGGCGTGTTTAATCGTGTTGGTTAGTCGGTAACTAGTGGCCCTGCTGTCGAGCCAGTGATTTTTCTTTGTGCTTGATTAGCTGGCGATCCAGTTTATCGGTTAATTGATCAATCGCGGTATACATGTCGTCATGTGTCGCGGTAGCCGCTAAATCGGCGCCAGCAATGTGGATGGTAGCTTCAGCCATTTGGCGTTGTTTTTCAACGTTGAGGATAACATTAATACTGGAGATTTGATCGAAGTGGCGTTCGAGTTTTTTAAGTTTTGTGTTGATGATTTCACGCAGAGCGTCGGTGATTTCTACATGATGACCGCTAATGGTTGCTTGCATAAAATATCTCCTTACTTTTTCTGATTAAGCACGCTAGGGCGCAGTTCATAATAAGGTTTCGAAATGGTTATTCTGGTTTTTGTAATTGCTTCCTGTGTGTTGACTTGGCACGGTTGTTACCGCTCAGGTTTTGCCAACAGTGCTGGTTTGGCCGGGTTAGGCCAGGCGTTTGCGTTCGTTAGAGGGAGGTATGGATAACGACTCCCGGTATTTGGCAATGGTGCGACGCGCCACTTTAATACCCTGTTCGGCAAGAATGTTGGCGATCTTGTTGTCGCTCAGGGGTTTAACAGTTTTTTCAGCTGCAACCAGTTTTTTTATAATCGCACGAATTGCCGTTGAAGAACAGCCACCACCGCTTTGGGTGTCGACCTGACTGGAGAAAAAATATTTCAGTTCAAAGATGCCGCGTGGCGTGTGCATGTATTTTTGGGTGGTGACGCGGGAAATGGTCGATTCATGCATTTCAACGGCTTCAGCGATATCGTGTAACACCAATGGTTTCATGGCTTCTTCGCCGTACTCCAGAAAACCCTGTTGAACTTCCACGATACGTGTTGCTACTTTTAACAGCGTTTCATGGCGGCTTTGCAAGCTTTTCAGGAACCAGCGCGCCTCCTGCAATTGGTTGCGCATGAAGGTGTTGTCGCTGCTGTTATCAGCGCGTTTTACCATGGCGGCGTAGGTAGAATTAATATTGACACGCGGCATGGCGTCACTGTTGAGATCCACACGCCAGCGACCATTATCTTTTTTAACGATAATATCAGGGATAACGTATTCAGATTCATTATGGCCGAGTGTGTCACCGGGGCGGGGGTTGAGCGTTTGAATCAGCTCAATGATACGTTGCAGGTCAGCTTCCTTGAGGCGTGTACGACGTATAATGACGTTGAAGTCACGGCTGCCCAGTTGTGGTAGAAAGTTAGCAACAACTTCTTTGGCCTTTTCCAGTAACGGGGTCTCTAGATCCAGCTGTTCAAGCTGGCGCGTCAAACACTCACTTAAGTCTCGAGCGCAGACGCCGATGGGGTCGAAGTGCTGCAGGCGCCTTAATACGGCTTCCATTTCGTCGAGCTCAATGACGGTATCGTTGCTGTCATCGTCCTCTTGCAGATCTTGATTGAGATGTTCAGCAATGAGTTCCAGCTCACCCTTTAAATAACCATCGTCGTCAACACTGTCGATCAGGGTAATGGCAATAATTCGGTCGGTGTCTGACATGGGCGTCAGATTTAATTGCCAGAGCAAGTGATCCTGAATCGAATCGGAGCTGGAGGTATGTGTTTCAAAGTCTGGTAGATCGCCGCTGGGTGCAGGAGCCGCCGGTGGTAGGCTTTGATAAACATCTTCCCAGTTGCTGTCGACCGGCAGATCTTCGGGTATTTGTTGTTGCCAGTCTTCACCGGGCGTTTCATTAAAGTCATCGATTGAATCGGCGTTAGCGGTGACGGGTTCGGCTGATTGTGCGGTATTTTGATCAGCAGCCTCAGGGCTATCGTTACCTGTTTGTTCGCTGCTGTTGTCGTTGTGACCCTCATCAATGTCGAGCATGGGGTTTGATTCAACGGCTTCCTGGATTTCCTGTTGAAGATCTATCGTCGAAAGCTGCAAAAGGCGAATAGCCTGCTGCAACTGTGGTGTCATGGTGAGGTGCTGGCCAATTTTAAGCTGTAACGATGGCTTCATGTGTCAACTGGGTTCTGATGAAAGGCAAGCACGGATGTGCTTCGCTGTGTACTTACAAGCGTAGTGCAATTTTGGCGAAGTGTAATGCAGAATTTGTGCCGATTTTTGAAAATCTAAGGATAGAGGTTTTGAGGGACTTTTCATAAGGCCGAGAGTGGAGCCTTATGGCAGTATAAATACACGTAAAAACTAGCGGCAGCGTGGGCTGAAGGAATTAGAGTAGCGCGAAAAGCAACAGCTTCACTTATTGGCGTAAATGGGCTGAGCAGGCGCCGCCTTCGCGGATATTTTCAAGTCTGTGTCACCAGAATCGGTGTGTTAGACATTAAAGCGTCAGAGTGCAGGGCCGTTTTGCGGACGGCACTTAGAGCCTGAATTGTTCGCCCAGATAAACATCACGTACGCGCTGGTTGGCCAGTACCGATTCTGCATTACCTTCGGCGATGATATGGCCTTCGCTGACAATGTAGGCCTTTTCACAAATATCCAGTGTTTCACGCACGTTGTGGTCGGTGATCAAGACGCCGATGTTGCGATCTTTGAGGTGAGTGATGATTTGTTTGATATCGGCAACGGAGATCGGGTCGACACCTGCAAACGGCTCGTCGAGCAGAATGTAGGCGGGTTCCATGGCTAATGCGCGGGCAATTTCGACGCGACGACGCTCGCCACCTGATAACGCCATGCCATGACTGTCACGAATATGGGTGATATGAAATTCCTGTAACAGCTCTTCAAGTTTATCCTGCCGCTGGTTGCGATTGAGGTCTTTACGGGTCTCAAGGATGGCCAGGATGTTGTCGCTGACACTGAGTTTGCGAAAAATAGAGGATTCCTGCGGTAGGTAACCAATGCCTTTGCGGGCGCGTCCATGCATGGGCAGCTGGGTGATGTCTTGCCCGTCGATGACGATTTTCCCTTTATCGGCATGAATAAGTCCGATGATCATGTAGAAGCAGGTGGTTTTGCCCGCACCGTTAGGGCCGAGCAGACCCACCACCTGGCCCGGTTCAATGACGATAGAAACGTCTTCGACAACATGACGGTCTTTGTAGCTTTTGGCGAGGTGTAAAGCCTGTAAGTTACTCATTGATCGGGGTGTCGTCCGTAGTGATTGGGGTTTTAGTGGGCTGGATTACCAGATTAACCCGTGGCTTGTCGCTCGTCAGATTGGTCTTTTTGTCGGCATAGGCATTCACGATGCGTTGCTTGATGTCGTAGTCGATGCGTTCGCCCGTGAAGACGTTTTGTTCCTGCACCAGTTTTGCCTGCTTTTTTAATTCAATACGTTCGTCGGCGACAAAATATTCAATGGTGTTGCCGAAGGCTTGCATGATTTTTTTGTTGGCTTCAGGCAGTTGTTGAAAGTGTGCCGGTACGCCAATAGCAATCAGTTTTGAAATGCCCTGAGCATTGCTGATGATGGTTACCTGATCTGCTTTTAATTTTATGCTGCCCTGCGTCATGTAGACTTTGCCGCGGTATATAGAACGACCCGTGGAGTCATCAATTTCAGCGGTATCTGAAGAGATATGAATCGGCTGGTTGCGATCATCGGGCAGGGCGTAAGCGGTGCCGGATAAGCTGGCGAGCAGTGATGTCGCCAGCAGCGGTAATAGTTTAATTAACTTTAGCGGGATCATGGGTGACTCGCACGTTGGATAGGAATTTGATTTTATCTTCTTCGATATGAGCTTTCATACCGGTTGCTTCAATGTGAGTTGCGTTGTCGTTGATGACCACGTCACGGTCGGTATGGGCGATCTTTGTTGCCGCCTCAAGGGTTAATTTACTGGTGCTGACGTCTAAAACGTTGTCGGGGGTGTCGCGTTGTAAGGCGACGTTATCCCATAACTCAATGGTGTCATTTGCCTGCGTCATACGACCCTGCTCGGCGCTAATATACCAAGGTATGCCGTCTTTTCGGAAGAGGGTAATGTCGGGATTGTCCGCGATTGTGAAATCACCAATTGGGAAATGCTTGATTTCGTCGGCCTCTAAATGGTGATCCGGTTGGCCCGTGCTGTTGAATTGGGTGGTTTTGGCATTGACGATATAAAAGTCAGATTCGTTGCTGCTCTGCTGCTGTTGAGCGACGGGCGTCTCGACCTGAGTGCTCTGCCAATGAAACAGGCTGGCGAACGACAGGATGACGGCGCTAAGCAAGGTGATAAAGGTTACCCGTGACACGGTTTAGGCTCCTGGTCGGTTATTACGAATAGTGTGATGTTGGTGCCTTTTTAATGTAAATATTGATCAAGTGCCGGTACCAGCGTGTTTTGCGCGGCCATAATAAAATCGCAGGCTTCACGAACCGCGCCTTCACCACCTTTGGCTTTTGTGCACCAAACGGCATGTTCTTTGACCAGCGGATAGGCGTTGGCAACGGCCATGCCCAAGCCGACGCGGCGAATAATGGGCAGGTCGGGCAGATCATCGCCTAAATGGGCAATCTGTTGATAACTGACATCAATCGAATCAAGCAGTTCGTTGAGGGCGTTAATTTTATCTTCGCGGCCTTGATACAGGTATTGTATGCCGAGCTCTTCGGCGCGCTGAGCCAGTCCGGCTGATTGGCGACCGCTGATAATGGCAACCTCTACACCGCTGTTGCGTAAAATTTTGATGCCGTGGCCGTCGTGGCAATTAAAGGCTTTCATGACTTCACCGCCGCCGCCGATATAGAGCCGCCCGTCAGTCATGACGCCGTCCACGTCGAGCACCAGTAGTTTAATCTGTTTGGCTTTGGCAAGTGCCTGTTGGAGGTCTTTGTTCATGGGTTCTATGGCCTGATGGAATGCCTGAGTTAATAGTCCGTTGAGTGCTTCAAAGAGCGCTGTACAGCAACCTAGATAACACCTGAGCGTAACAGGTCGTGCATGTTTAGCGCGCCAACGGGGTGATTATCATCATCCGTGACAATCAGGGCATTAATTTTATCTTCTTCCATGATGGCTAATGCTTCGGCGGCCAATACGTTGGGCCGAATGGTTTTGCAGTGCGAAGTCATAACTTCGTCGACCCGGATCTGATGGATATCAACGCCACTGTCCAGTGTGCGTCTCAGATCGCCATCGGTAAAAATACCTAATAATTGATTGTTGGTATCAATCACGGCAGTCATGCCCAGTTTCTTTTCGGTGACGACCATCAGCGCCTGGCTGAGCGGAGTGGTCTCACTCACCAGTGGTATTTGTTCGCCACTGTGCATAATGTCTTCGACTTTGAGTAATAATCGTCGGCCCAGCGCGCCACCAGGGTGTGAAATTGCAAAATCCTCGGCGCTAAAGCCGCGAGCTTCCAGTAACGCAATGGCGAGTGCATCGCCCATGGCTAGCGTAGCGGTGGTGCTGGAGGTTGGCGCTAGGCCGTGTGGGCAGGCCTCCTCGGCAACACTGACGTCAAGGTGAGCGTCAGCCGTTTGTGCCAGCGTTGATTTGGGTGCGCCGGTCATGCTGATCAGTGGCGCGTGCATACGTTTAATGAGCGGTAAAATAGTTAGAATTTCGGCAGTGGTGCCGGAGTTGGATAATGCCAGTACCACATCTTTACTGGTGATCATGCCTAAATCACCGTGGCTGGCTTCACCCGGATGCACAAAAAAAGCCGGACTGCCGGTGCTGGCCAGCGTGGCGGCAATTTTATTGCCAATATGGCCGGACTTACCCATACCGGTGACAACGATGCGTCCCTCGCAGGCCAGCATGATTTTACAGGCATCACTGAAGCGCTCGTCAATGCGGGCTGACAGAGCGTCAACGCAAGCCGCCTCCAGCTTGATGGTACGCTGGCCGGTTGCAATTAGAGATTCTGAATCAGTTTTTATCATTGCCTGCTACCAAAAATTAACGGGGATTAGAGAGCGATAAGCGGCGACCATTATAGCTGTTTTTGTAACTGATGGTGTGAAGTGCTTAATCTTGAATGTTTCAAGATTGCAAATACAGTAATACCATGTAGCCCATGTAGCCAATAAAGAGCAGACCGCCGAGCGGTCGGCCGATGTTTATGGTGCGACCTTTGAATATACCAAAATAACAAAACAGAATGAGGAGCGCCGTAAAAGCGGTCATTACGCCGTAATCGCGCCACAGGACTTGTTCGGAGAACGAGTAAGGAGCGATGGCGGCGGGCAAGGACATTACCGCCAGCAGGTTGAATATGTTGGAACCAATAACGTTGCCCAGTGCAAGGTCATGGTGGCCTTTGAGTACGCTGGCCACCGAGGCAGCTAATTCGGGTAAGCTGGTGCCGATGGCGATAATGGTGAGACCGATGATTAGGTCGCTGACGCCTAGTTGTAGCGCGATATCTGTGGCAGCCCAAACCAGGAACTTTGAACTTACCACTAGCAGGATTAAGCCTGCCAAAAACCAGAAAATGGCCAAGCCGGTTTTCAGGTGGGGCAGCTCTTCTTCCTCTTCTTCAATTTCTTCTACCAGTTCTTTGTCGCTACTTTTGGGGTGATAAGTGGCGAAGAGGTAGAGCGTGACGCATAAGCCGCCGAGCAGTAGGAAGCCGTCAAGTCGACTAAGGTTGAGGTTGACCAGTAGCAGGCCAGCACCCAAGGTGACTAACGCTAGAATAGGTAGTTCTTTGCGGGTTAATGCAGACCTTACGGGTAACGGGGCAATTAAGGCGGTGATACCAAGTACCAGGCCGATGTTGGCAATATTGGAGCCGATGGCGTTACCGATGGCGATGCCACTGGCACCTGCCATGGCGGCAGTTAAAGAGACCAGGATTTCGGGTGCGGATGTGCCCAGCGAAACGACTGTTAGGCCAATTAAAAGCGGTGACATGCCAAAATTGCGCGCCAAGGAAGCGGAACCGTTGACGAATTTGTCAGCGCTCCAGACCAGCACAGCTATACTAAAAAAAATGGTGAGCGAGGCAACCAGCAAGATGTTCAATCCAGGCAGTGAAAATAGCTGGCTATTAAAGGGCGAATTGCTCGCTATTGCAAGAGTGGTGCGGAATAACTCTTGCCCGTAATACCGGTTACCCGGTGTTCAGGTTGGGTTCAGTTTAATGCGGGTTAAATGGTGGCTAAAGGGTGATATATAGTGGCGTCGGTGGTATATTTGCGCGCGCTGTGGGCGAGCACTTTTTTCAGCGGTTGCCCGCTTAAACAGATCAATGTAAACAGGCAAAAAAATGCAGGACGGCACGGCCAACATTATTGAGATTCGCGGGGTATCCTTTTCGCAGGGTGACCGAGTGATTTTTGATGGTATTGATATGGATATTCCGCGCGGACAGATTACCGCGATTATGGGCCCCAGCGGTACCGGTAAAACCACCTTGATGCGACTTATCACCGGGCAGATTAAACCCGATGCGGGTACAATTTTGGTGGATGGTGAAAATATCTCCACACTGGCGCGCAATGATTTGTATCGAGTACGCCGCAAAATGGGCATGTTGTTTCAAAGTGGGGCGCTGTTTACCGATCGTACGGTTTACGAAAATGTCGCTTTCCCGTTGCGTGAACACACTAATTTAACCGAAACCATGATTCGCGATCTGGTGCTCATGAAGCTTCAGGCGGTGGGCTTGCGCGGTGCGCGCGATATGTTGCCCAGCGAACTGTCTGGCGGGATGACGCGTCGGGCGGCGTTGGCGCGCACCATTGCGTTGGATCCAGAGATGGTGATTTATGATGAGCCCTTTGCCGGTCAGGACCCGATTGGCATGGGCGTTTTGTTGCAGTTAATTAAGCTGCTCAATAATGCGTTGGGTTTGACCAGTGTTGTGGTCTCACACGATATCCACGAGACCGCCAGTATTGCCGATAAGCTGTATGTGTTGTCGCAGGGTAAGGTGATTGGCGCCGGCGCACCGGATGAACTGATGAATTCAGAGTCGTCTATGGTTACCCAGTTTATGAAAGGTGAGCCTGATGGCCCGGTTCCATTCCACTATCCAGCCCATGACTATTTTGATGATTTGTTGGGTGGGGGTGCGTTGTGATTACTCGGCTACGTATTATTGGTAAATCGGGACTCGACTGGTTATCTGTGTGTGGTCGTTCCTGCGTGTTTCTTGCTCATTCGCTGTGTGGCGTGCCTAATCTTCGCAAGGGTATGCCGCTGCTGATTAAACAGTTGTACGCTTTGGGTGTGCTGTCGTTACCTATTATTGTCGTGTCCGGCTTGTTTATCGGTATGGTGATGAGTCTGCAGGGCTACAGTATTCTGGTGGATTACGGCTCCGAGCAGGCTGTCGGGCAGATGGTGTCATTGAGTCTGGTACGCGAATTAGGGCCGGTGGTAGCAGCCTTGTTATTTGCCGGGCGAGCAGGGTCATCCTTGACGGCTGAAATTGGCTTGATGAAAGCCACTGAGCAGATTACCAGTCTGGAAATGCTGGGTGTCGATCCGTTGCGTTATGTGATGGCGCCGCGTTTGTTAGCGGGTTTTATTGCGCTGCCTTTGTTGACGCTGATATTTAATGTCGTCGGTATCTGGGGTGGGTCGCTGGTGGCTGTTGATTGGCTGGGCGTCTATGACGGCTCCTTCTGGGCTAATATGCAGGCGGCGACGGATTTCAAAATTGATGTATTAAATGGCTTGGTGAAAAGTATCGCTTTTGGCTTTGTGGTGACCTGGATTGCGGTGTTTCAGGGGCACGATTTAACGCCGACGTCTGAGGGCATTGGTCGTGCAACAACAAAAACCGTAGTCTATTCTTCTTTAGCAGTATTGGGTTTGGATTTTATTCTGACCGCCGTCATGTTTGGGGATTTTTAAGATGCACAGTAAAACATTGGAAGTGACCGTTGGCTTATTTATGCTGGCTGGTTTGGCATCGTTGGTGGTGCTGGCTCTCAACGTGAGTGGTTTAACACTTTCTCAATCAAAACAAAGTTATACCGTTTTTGCTTCGTTTGAGAATATCGGCGGATTGACCGCTCGCTCGAAAGTAACCGTGGCGGGAGTGGGTGTTGGTCGTGTGGTTGGTATTACTCTGGATAAGGATGAGTTTGCTGGCATTGTTGAAATGGCCATTGAAGAGGAATATAACCAGTTCACCACGGATACCACGGCAGCAATTTTAACTGCGGGCCTGTTGGGTGAAAAATACATTGGTTTGATCTCCGGTGCTGATGATGAGTTTCTTGCTGAGGGCGACATGATTGTCGATACCCAGTCGGCCTTGGTGCTGGAGGAATTGATCGGCCAGTTCCTGTTTAACAAGGTGAACGAGTAAACCTTTCGTCGGTCAGTTACTAGGAATTTACGGGATAGAGAAAATGAAGATGGGTTATGTAGCCAAAGCGCTAATCAGTGTGTTGATGATGTGTTGTGCCGTTGTGGCGCAAGCACAGGACGAACAGAAAGCGTTCCCCAATCAAGCTGCCTATGATGTGGTGCAGACAGCCACCGATAATTTGGTTGAGCAGATTTCCGGTAAGCGTGAGTTGTACCGTGAAGACAGCGAGCTGTTTTTTACTGATGTGGATGGCATGTTGTCCGCGGTGATTGATTTTAAGCGTATTGCGCGTCGTGTGATGGCCAAACATTACAAAAAGGCTGAACCTGAGCAGCAGAGCGCATTTGAAGCAGTGTTTAAGCGCAGCCTGTTAAAGGTATATGCCACAGCGCTGCTGGAATATAACAACGAAAAAATTGTTGTTTTACCGCCGTCGAGTAGCAAAAAAGTCCATCCCAAGCGTCAGCGTGTAGATATTGAATTCTTCAGTGCCAATGGCCAGAAATTCCCGATTACTTATTCCATGTACCTTAACAAGCAAAGTGAGTGGAAAATGGAAAATGTGGTTGTGAATGGGGTGAATATTGGTCTTACTTATCGCAATCAGTTTGCGCGATTGATGAAAATTAATAAAAACGATGTCGATCTGGTTGTTGCTGGTTGGACCTCCGATGTTGAGTCTGGTGAGTAAGTCGGGCCAATGACACGTTCCCGTGTAATCCGAGTCTCGGATCAGCAGTTGCAGGTATCGGGTGTTATCACTTTTGATAATGCGTTGGATATGCGCCAGCAGGGCGAGTGTTTGATTAGCAAGGCGGCTGAGCATTGTGAGATTGATTTTTCCCAGGTGACGCGTGCTGGCAGTGCGGCGCTAACGTTGCTTTTCAGCTGGTTGCGACATTCGGCCAATCTGCAGAAAACGTTGGTGTTCACCAATCTGCCTGATGATCTGCTAGGTGTTGCTCAGGTTAGTGGCGTTGATCAGATTCTCCCCCTCAAATAATTAGCGTTTATATTTGTTCGGTGTGCGTTGTTTGACGGCCTGATGTAATGAGCGCCGCTGTGATTTCATGGCTAAGAATTAAGTCGCTATAAATGGCGTAATTTGGTACCGTAACAGGTTTTCCAGAGAGTATTTTTAACGGGTAGAAGCATGGGAACGGATGAAATTAAAGCGCTGCTTGAAGGGCAGCTAGAAGGTTGTGAAATTCAGGTTGAAGGTGGTGGCAGCAGTTTTCAAATTACTGCAATTGGCGCACTTTTTGAAGGCCTGAATGCGGTTAAGAAACAGCAATGTGTGTACGCCGTGCTTAACGATAAAATCGCCGATGGTACGATTCATGCCATCACTATAAAAACCTTTACGCCAGCGCAGTGGGCTGAGCAGTAAAGACGAGAGTTAAAGGCCCTAGATGGATAAGCTCATTATTGAAGGTGGTGTCAGACTGAACGGTGAAATCCGTATTTCTGGTGCCAAGAACTCGGCGTTACCGATATTGGCCGCCAGTCTGTTAACCGATGAAGCGTTGACTGTTGGTAACCTGCCGCATCTGCACGATATTACCACCATGATCGAATTGCTCGGCGTGATGGGTGTAGAAGCTGTCATCGACGAAAAACTCAATGTGGAAATCAACGGTGGCTCAATCAAGAGTTACGACGCGCCCTATGATCTGGTGAAAACCATGCGAGCCTCGATTTTGGTGCTGGGCCCGATGCTGTCACATTTTGGTGAAGCCAATGTTTCTCTGCCCGGGGGTTGTGCGATTGGTAGCCGTCCGGTGGATTTGCATATCCGTGGTTTACAGGCCATGGGTGCAGACGTTGTTGTTGAAGATGGTTATATCAAAGCTAAAACTGATGGCCGTCTGAAGGGCGCGCGCGTGTTCTTTGATACCGTGTCAGTGACAGGTACCGAAAATATCCTCATGGCGGCGACCTTGGCCGATGGCGAAACGGTGCTTGAAAATGCCGCCCGTGAGCCTGAAGTGGTGGATCTGGCTGAATGCCTGATAACCATGGGTGCCGATATTAAAGGCCATGGTACTGATACGATTACAGTGCAAGGCGTTAAAAAGTTGCATGGTGGTTATTATCGAGTGCTGCCTGACCGTATCGAAACGGGCACCTACCTGGTCGCAGCAGCGGCAACAGGTGGTCGTGTACGCGTTAAGGATACCAACCCTGATGTACTGGAAGCGGTATTAGTTAAGTTACGCGAAACTGGTGCAGAAGTGACTACCGGTGAAGACTGGATTGAGGTAGACATGAAGGGCCGTCGGCCAAAGGCAGTCAGTGTTCATACCGCGCCTTATCCGGCGTTTCCAACGGATATGCAGGCACAGTTTTTGGCGATGAATGCCGTCGCTGAGGGCACGGCGACCGTGACCGAGACCGTTTTTGAAAATCGCTTCATGCACGTGCATGAAATGATTCGTATGGGTGCCAAGGCCAGTGTGGAAGGTAATACCGCGATTATTACCGGCGTTGAGCGACTGAAAGGCGCACCTGTGATGGCGACTGACCTGCGTGCTTCGGCAAGTTTGGTTATTGCTGGTCTGGTTGCTGATGGCGATACCACCATTGAGCGCATTTACCATATCGACCGTGGTTATGAATGCATTGAAGAAAAGCTACAATTGCTCGGTGCAAAAATTCGCCGCGTACCATCCTAGCGAACATAGAAATTACTGACGATGATGACACACAAGTTAACCATAGCGCTGTCCAAAGGGCGTATTCTCGATGACACCTTGCCGCTGTTAAAGGCCGCAGGCATAGAGCCTTTAGAAGACGTGCGCGTCAGCCGTAAGCTGATTTTCCCCACCAACCATGAAAACGTTCAGGTGGTGGTTATTCGCGCCACCGATGTGCCGACCTATGTGGCGCATGGCGCGGCAGATATGGGGATTTCCGGCAAAGACGTATTGATGGAATATGGCGACGAAGACCTGTATGAGCCACTCGATCTGAAAATTGCCACTTGCCGGCTGATGACTGCCGGTTTGGTTGGCGTGCCAGAACCCAAGGGGCGACTAAAGGTCGCGACCAAGTTTGTGAATATCGCCAAGCGTTATTACGCCGAGCGTGGTGTGCAGGTGGATATCATTAAGCTATATGGTGGTATGGAGCTGGCGCCGATTATGGGGTTGGCGGACCGTATTGTCGATATCGTCGATACCGGTAACACTCTGAAGGCCAATGGCCTTGAGCCAAAGGAAATGATCGCGCCGATCAGCTCACGATTGGTGGTTGCTAAAGCATCAATGAAAATGAAGCACGCAACGATTCAGCCCCTGATTGAACGTCTGGCGGCTGCAGTTGATCAGCGTAACGCCTAGCAATAAAAATACTTTTGAAACGTAAATTTTAGATACGATTATGACAAGCTCTGCGATTAAACGACTTAATGCTCAACAAGCGGACTTTTACCCGCAACTGGATAAATTACTGGCCTGGGACGAGGTATCGGACCAGCAGGTTAATGCTATCGTTGATGAAGTGTTGCATGCGGTAAAAACGCGTGGCGATGAAGCATTGCTTGAATACACCCAGCGCTTTGATCGCGTGACCATTGATCATGCGGCGGGCTTAAAGCTTGATTCCGCACGTTTGCAGGAAGCGCTTGAGCGTATTCCTGCCGAGCAATTACAAGCGCTGGAAAGCGCCGCGGAGCGTATTACTCGTTACCACCAGCGTCAGACACAGGATTCCTGGCAGTATGAGGAAGCCGACGGCACGGTGCTGGGTCAAAAAATTACGCCCATGCAGCGAGTCGGTGTTTATGTGCCGGGCGGTAAAGCCGCTTATCCTTCTACCGTTCTGATGAACGTGTTACCCGCCAAAGTGGCCGGCGTTGACGAAGTGATTATGGTAGTGCCGACACCGGATGATGAAGTAAACGACCTGGTGCTTGCTGCTGCTGCTATTGCTGGCGTCGATATGGTGTTTACTGTGGGTGGCGCGCAGGCCGTTGCGGCCTTGGCCTACGGTACTGAAATGGTTCCCAAAGTAGATATCATCGTTGGCCCCGGCAATATTTATGTCGCCACGGCCAAGAAAAAAGTTTACGGCGTTGTCGGCATCGATATGATAGCCGGCCCCTCTGAAATCCTGGTGATCTGTGACGGTCAAACCGATCCGGATTGGATTGCCATGGATCTGTTTTCACAGGCCGAACACGATGAAAATGCACAGTCGATTTTGATTTCTACCGATGCGGCATTCCTGGATAAAGTTAGCGAAAGCATTGATCGTTTATTACCAACCATGCCGCGTGCCGAAATTATTGGCACTTCGCTGAAAAATCGTGGGCTATTAATTCACGTCGAGACGCTGTCTGAAGCAGCTGTGATTTCCAACCACATTGCGCCTGAGCACTTGGAGCTTTCGATTGAAGACCCGCTGGCGTTGTTGCCTGAAATACGCCATGCCGGTGCGATCTTCATGGGCCGTTATACCGCTGAAGCGCTGGGTGATTATTGCGCAGGCCCTAACCACGTATTACCGACGTCTGGCACGGCACGTTTTTCGTCACCGCTGGGGGTTTATGATTTCCAGAAGCGTTCTTCGTTAATCATGTGTTCTGCCGATGGCGCATCCGAATTAGGTAAAGTGGCCTCAGTTTTCGCGCACGGTGAAGGCTTACAGGCTCACGCACGGTCTGCCGAATACCGAATTAAGTCTTAAGCTTTAAAGCTGGCGAGGTTTCCTGCCTCGTTAGCTCATACAACTCTTCTCAAAAAGATATCCAATATTATGACTGCCAACGCCAATGACTCGCTGGGTCAACTGATTGAACAGTGGATTAAACCCGAAATTCGTAATATGACGGCCTATCACGTCGCTGATGCTGAGGGCATGATCAAGCTTGATGCGATGGAAAATCCCTACGATTGGGATGAGGCAATTGTTGAAAGCTGGATTGAAACATTGCGTAGCGTACACCTGAATCGTTATCCTGATCCGGGGGCCGATCAAGTCAAACAGCAGCTGCGTGACGTGATGCGTATCCCGGAAAGTCAGGCTATTGTGTTGGGCAACGGCTCCGATGAACTCATTCAACTGTTGGCGCTGGCTGTTTCTGCGCCGGGTAAAACGCTGCTTACGGTCGAGCCGGGTTTCGCCATGTATCGACAGATTGCTCAGGTGACAGAGTTGAGCTTTCAGTCCGTAGCGTTAACGGCGGATTTTGAGCTAGATATGCCGGAACTGTTGGCTCAAATTGAACAACAACAACCCGCTTTAGTTTTCTTGGCGCAACCTAATAACCCAACCGGCAATTTATTTGGTGAAGAGAATTTACGTCAGGTGATTGAAGCGGCGCCGGGTTTGGTGGTGATTGACGAGGCTTATACGCCCTTTACCGATGCTGATTACCTGCCATTGCTGGAAGAGTACAACAACGTACTGGTGATGCGCACTTTGTCCAAAGCGGGCTTGGCGGGCCTGCGGTTAGGTTTGCTGGTGGGCAACCCTCGCTGGATTGCTGAGTTGGAAAAAATTCGTCTGCCTTATAATATTGGTGTATTGACGCAGGCCAGTGCTGAATTTGCGCTGAAGCATTACGAGGTGTTGCGTCAGCAAACTGCTTTAATCCGTGATGAACGCGCCAACCTGTATAAAGATTTGAGCGCCATCGCAGAATTAAAAGTTTGGCAGAGTGAGGCGAACTTTATTTTGTTCCGCACCCAGCCAGGCCAGGCGAGAGCTGTTTTTGATGGCTTGCGCGAAAAGCATATTCTGATCCGTTGTCTTGACGGTGCGCACCCGCTGTTGAAGGATTGTCTGCGTGTAACGGTGGGTTCAGCGGCTGAAAATGAAGCCTTTTTGAAAGAATTAAAAGCCGTACTTTAGCCGAAGTAGGTTTAATCGAAGTAAATTCCATCTCTAAGGCAGGAAGTCAGCAGACTTCCTGCCTTAGAATCGATTAGCGCTGCTGCGTTTCGCGTTTGCTGACCGTGGCGCTAATGGTCTTTTCCTGACCGTCCCGTAAGACCGTGATATCAATGCTTTTGCCGGGAGCAGTTTGGGTGATTTTACCCATGGCTTGCAGATCGCTGATAACCTCATCACCACCAACAGCTAGCAAAATATCGCCTGGTTTGATGCCTGCTTTGTCAGCCGGGCCTTGACGGTAAACACCTGCGATGACTAAGCCTTTTACTTCATTTAGGCCCAGTGAACGCGCCAAATCGGGTGTCATGCTTTGGGTTTCAATGCCAAGCCAGCCACGTGTTACGCTGCCATACTGCACGATTTCTTCCATAATCTGATTAGCTAATACCGACGGAATGGCAAAACCAATGCCCTGTGAGCCGCCGGACTTAGAGAAAATAGCAGTATTGATACCGATCAGGTTGCCGTAAGCGTTAATCAGAGCGCCACCGGAGTTGCCGGGGTTGATCGCGGCATCAGTCTGGATAAAGTCCTCAAACGTCGTCAGGCCCAGCTGGTTGCGGCCTGTCGCGCTAACGATGCCCATAGTCACCGTTTGACCTACGCCAAAGGGGTTGCCGATGGCGAGTACCACGTCGCCAATATTAATGGTGTCCGAGGAGGCGAGGGTAATAGTGGGTAAATCAACAATGTCGATTTTTAACACCGCCAAGTCCGTTTCTGGATCGGTGCCAATCACGCGCGCATAACTTTCGCGGCCGTCCTTAAGCGCTACAATAATTTCGTCGGAATTAGTAATCACATGATTGTTGGTCAGCAGGTAACCATCACTGCTAATAATGACCCCAGAGCCAAGGCTGGATTGCATACGTTGGCGTTTTGGCTCGCTGCGTTGGCCAAAAAACTGACGGAAAAAGGGGTCGTTAAAAAGCGGGTGTGTCTGTTGCCGGACGATTTTAGTGGTGTAAATATTTACCACGGCTGGCGCGGCTTTATCAACGGCCGCCGCATAGGAAACCGGGCCGCTTTGGCGAGACAATGATTGATTTGCCGATTGATCCAGCTGTGACGGAAAGAAGTACAGAATGCCCGCAGCGATGAGGATGCCGGTGATGGCTGGCAAGATAACAAGGCGGAGCAACAGTTTCATAGAAAATTCCGGGTTCGGGTAGTTTGGAAAATGCTATTATCGCATGGGTTACAGTGATGTAAATGCTGTTGAGACCTTCGCGTAAAGCAGGGGCGAAAGAAAAGTGAGATAAAATTTTCCTGGTTGAGGCGGGAAACGCAGATAATAGCGAGCTATTGGCAAGTCTTTCAACGAAAAGCAGGGAGATGTTAGCCATTTTTACTCGTCAATTGTTTTGTGCAAAGGTCTCTGTATAAAGAAAATGAAACGAAGGATGGATATGACTGCGCGTTTAACTGAAATTATTGAGCTGTGTGAAACAACGCTGGAGCCAGCACGTTATCGCGATTATTGCCCTAATGGTTTGCAGGTTGAGGGTACTGAGCGAGTTGGCAAAATTGTCTCCGGCGTGACGGCCAGTCAGGCATTAATTGATGCGGCCATCGAGCAACAGGCACAGCTTGTGTTGGTGCATCATGGTTATTTCTGGAAAGGTGAAAACCCGCAAATCGTCGGCATGAAACGTAAACGCCTTAAAGCATTGTTGGAAAATGATATTAGCCTGTTGGCCTATCACCTGCCGCTAGACGGTCATCCCGAGCTGGGTAATAACGCCCGTTTGGCCCGGCTGCTGGAATTGCATGTGTTACAGGGCATGGAGCCTGAAAATGATCGCAGTATTGGTTTGGTGGGCGAGTTGTCAGAGGCAATGACGGGCGCGGAGTTTGGCGCTTTTGTTGGATCTAAATTGGGGCGTCTACCCTTGCATGTTGCCGGTTCAGACAAAACTATCAAACGTGTGGCCTGGTGCAGCGGTGCCGCGCAGAGCATGATTGATCAAGCGGTTGAGTTGGGAGCGGATGCTTTTTTAACCGGCGAGGTTTCCGAGCCAACCGTGCATTCAGCGCGTGAGCTGGGCATACACTTTTACGCAGCGGGTCATCATGCCACTGAGCGTTACGGGGTACAGGCGTTAGGTGAGTTTTTGGCAGCACAGCTCGGCATCGAGCATGTGTTTGTTGACATAGATAACCCGGTTTAGCAAAAGCCTAGCCGGATTATCTAAAAGATTGGAGTTGCCTTAAGCCAGCTTTTGCTCAGTCGGTATGGGCTCCAGAATTTCTTCCACTTCGTGGCTATCCGTTTTGATGCTAAAGGCTTCAGATAGCGTGCCGGCGGCGTCTTTGTCTACAGGTTTTGGCGCGTAGTCTCTGGGTGCTTGCATATCGTCACTGCCAGCTTCGCTTTCTTCACTGTTTTCAATTTGCTGGAGTGAAGCCGCCAATTGCTTTTCATTCAAGCCTAACTTAAGCGCGGGATGATCCGCATTTGTCAGCGCTTGAGAGCCTTCGGCAAGATGCTGGTAGACCTTAACGTAATTATCGGTAAGGCCGTTGAGCATTACTGATGTCTTTTCGAAGTGCTCGGCAACAGAGCTTTTATATTCGTTAAATTCTTCTTCGAGCGCCTGCTTTTCGCCTTTCAGCTGCTCAGCCTGACTGCCGCCGGAATATTTTGATTTATGAATATAAATGCCGCCGCCGATACCCATAAAAAAGGTGAATAAGGCGAGAAACCAGGGGTTACTTAATAAATCCACAACAACTCCTATCACGAGACCGGATGGTTCGCTCCATTATACACCGACTAAAATTGATTTTGTTATTAGCGATTAGACGGGTGTAACGTCTTCTGCTTGTAAACCTTTTTGGCTTTCGACAATGCTGTATTCGACTTCCTGGCCGTCATTCAGCTTGCGGTACCCATCACCGCGAATAGCGCGGTAATGAACAAAGACATCCTGGCCATCATGATGTTCAATAAAACCATACCCTTTGGCGTTGTTGAACCACTTCACAGTTCCTGTTGCGCGATCTGACATACCCTAAATCCCCCAGAGCGTTACTTTGGTTTTTTTTGTTTTTAAGCAATCCTTATGGCAAATACACTCTTTGGTATACGTTTGAGCTATAAGGGTCAGAGCACATTATATCTACACAAGCCAAATTGACAATAAAAACGTTTTCAGGGGGTTGAATGCCTTTATTCCGGCCCTCTTAGCACAATAGCAGAGCCGGTTTTGGTGTAGATAAGGACGGCAGAGTTATGCCATGGACTGCATTTCTTCCAACTGTTGTTGCAGTTTTGCGTGTGCAATTTGCAGGTCTGCCAGGCGAGTCTTTTCTTTTTCAACGACTGCCGCGGGCGCTTTATCAACAAAGTTGGCGTTGTTGAGCTTGTTGCTGACACCGGTGAGCTCTTTGTTGATTTTTTCAGCTTCTTTACTCAGGCGTGCAACTTCCGCTGCCACGTCGATCAAGCCTAACATGGGTACCAGTACTTCAAGATCGCCGACCAGTTGAATGGCGCTCATGGGCGCTTCTGAACCTTCGGCTAACACTTCAATGGTTTCCAGCTTAGCCAGCTTAGCCAGGAACTGGCGGTTGGCTTTAAGTCGGGTTGCATCTTCAGCGGTGGTGTTTTTCAACAGCGCATTGATGGGTTTGGCGGGAGAGATATTCATTTCACCGCGAATATTACGCAGTGCCAGAATGATGCCTTGCAACCATTCGATATCAATCACTGCCTGGGCATCAATTAATGCGCTGTCAGCCTGAGGATAGGCTTGCAGCATCAAGGTGTCGCCCTCTTTACCAGCCAGAGTTTTGACACGCTGCCAGATTTCTTCAGTGATGAAAGGCATCATCGGATGCGCGATGCGCAAAATTTCTTCCAGTACACGGATCAAGGTGCGGCGGGTGCCTTTTTTCTGCGCTGCGGGCGCATTTTCGTCCCACAGTACCGGCTTGGAAAGTTCCAGATACCAATCGCAGTATTCGTTCCAGACAAAACTGTACAGCGCTTGTGAGGCGAGGTCGAAACGGTAGTTTTCGATACCTTCAGCGACAGCAACTTTGACATCCTGCAGGCGCGAAGTGATCCAGCGATCTGCCAGTGATAGTTCGTAATCGCTTGAGCCGTCCTGACCGCAATCCTGCTCTTCAGTATTCATCAGCACGTAACGAGCGGCGTTCCAGATCTTGTTGCAGAAATTACGGAAACCTTCGATACGACCGACATCAAAATTGATGTCACGACCATTGGAGGCCAGCGAGTAATAGGTGAAACGCAGTGCGTCGGTACCGTAGGAGGCAATGCCCTCCGGGAATTCCTTGCGTGTCATTTTCTCAACTTTTTGCTGCAGCTGCGGCTGCATCATGCCCGCAGTACGTTTGGTGACCAGCGTTTCCAGATCAATGCCGTCGATTAGATCGATTGGGTCAAGTACGTTGCCCTTGGATTTGGACATTTTCTGGCCGTGGCTGTCGCGCACTAGACCGTGTACATAAACGGTTTTGAATGGCACATCGTCCATAAAGTGCAGGGTCAGCATGATCATGCGTGCCACCCAGAAGAAGATGATATCGAAACCGGTCACCAGCACGTTGGACGGGTGGAAAGTTTTTAATTCTTCGGTGATTTCAGGCCAGCCCAGCGTGCCAAAGGTCCATAGGCCTGAGGAGAACCAGGTATCCAGAACATCTTCGTCCTGTTTCAGGGCAACATCGGCAGCGATGTTGTTTTCAGCGCGGACGTCTTCTTCGGAGCGGCCCACGTAGACGTTGCCGTCGTTATCGTACCAGGCCGGAATACGATGGCCCCACCATAGTTGGCGTGAAATACACCAGTCCTGAATGTCGCGCATCCAGGCAAAATAGGTGTTTTCCCACTGCTTGGGCACAAAGTTGATGTCGCCATCTTCGACGGCTTTGATGGCTTTGTCCGCCAGCGGTTGGGTGCTGACGTACCACTGGTTGGTCATGTAAGGTTCGATTACCACACCGCTGCGATCGCCACGCGGCACCTTGAGTTTGTGGTCGTCTACTTTGTCCAGCAGACCCAGTGCATCGAGATCGGCAACGATTTGTTTGCGTGCCGCAAATCGTTCCATGCCTCGGTACTGTTCTGGCACGGTGTTGTTCAGGTTGGCGTCGTCATCAAGGATATTGATGATTGCCAGATTGTGACGTTTGCCCATCTCATAGTCATTGAAATCGTGGGCAGGGGTGATTTTCACACAGCCGGTACCGAATTCCTGATCCACGTAATCATCGGCAATAATTTCGATTTCACGGTTAGCCAGTGGCAGCGTGATGGTTTTGCCGATCAGATGTTTGTAGCGCTCGTCTTCCGGGTGAACGGCAACGGCGGAGTCACCGAGCATGGTTTCTGGACGGGTGGTGGCAACGGTCAGGTGGCCGGAGCCATCGGTCAACGGGTAGTTAAAGTGCCACAGGAAGCCGTTTTCCTCTTCGGAAATGACCTCCAGATCGGAAATGGCGGTGTGTAATTTAGGATCCCAGTTAACCAGGCGTTTGCCGCGATAAATCAATCCTTCTTTGTGAAGCTTGATAAACACTTCCTGCACGGCTTTATAAAAACCGTCGTCCATAGTGAAGCGTTCGCGCGACCAGTCAGGTGATGCACCTAGGCGACGTAACTGTTGGGTGATTTGGCCGCCGGACTCTTCTTTCCATTCCCACACTTTTTCGATGAATTTTTCACGACCTAGATCGTGGCGGGTAATGCCTTTCGCTTCGAGCTGGCGTTCAACCACCATTTGCGTGGCGATACCAGCGTGATCGGTACCCACTTGCCACAGCGTATTGCAACCCTTCATGCGGTTGTAGCGTACCAGGCCATCCATGATAGCTTCCTGGAAGCCGTGCCCCATGTGCAGGCTGCCCGTGACGTTGGGTGGTGGAATCATAATGGAATAGGCTTCGCCTTCACCTGAGGGTTTGAAATAACCCTGGCTCTCCCAAGTCTGGTACCAGTTTGTTTCGATCTGTTGGGGTTGGTAGGTTTTTTCCAGAGTTGCGGAAATGTTTTCGGAATCTGTAGTCACGGAAGTTTTCTCTGCGCAGGTCATGGGGTGAACCGTTTCCCCAGCAAAACTATGGGCGGCCCAAAGGGTGAGAATTATACAGTGTGAGAGGCGCGGACGGTAGACGCTCGCGATGGGTTATTTTGTTGGCTTGCGTAGATCGTGTGTGTTCAAGGGGTAGCCGCGTTCGCGATAAAAGCCAAAGTGCTTACGGGTGCTTTCGAGAACGTCGGCTCGCTGAATAACAATTTCCACACAGCGCTCAAAGCGGCTAAAGAAGTCGGGAATTTCTTCACACAGGTTGATCAGTACATCGTGATGATCACCGGGGCCTTTGCCATCATTATCGCCATGACCGATGGCAACAGGGGCCGGGGCGGATTCATCTGATAGCAGGTGATGAGGAATAAAGCTTTCCACCTTGAAGGTCCACAGTAGCAGGTCAATTTCTTTGCTGGAGGCTTCGCTGTCGGTATGAATGTAGATGCGATGCTGTTTTTTGTAGACTTTTTCCACCAGCCGACACAGGAATAGCAAGCGAGCCTGTTGTTCCGTGTCGGGTAAAATATAAAAGTCTACTTGTGTCACAGTCTGTCCTTAGTTTTGTTCCGCGGCGCGATCCAGCAGGTACTGGGTCAGCAGTGGTACTGGACGGCCAGTGGCGCCTTTATTGCTGCCGGAATTCCAGGCGGTGCCGGCAATATCCAGATGCGCCCAGCGCTGATCTTCGGTAAAACGTGCCAGGAAACAAGCGGCAGTGATGCTGCCAGCCGGACGGCCACCAATATTGGCGATGTCGGCAAAGTTGCTTTTCAATTGTTCCTGATACTGTTCGCCGATCGGTAGCTGCCAGGCGGCATCGGCGCTGCTTTCGCCCGCTTTGATGATCTGATGCGCCAGTCCGTTCTGGTTGCTGAATACCGCGCTGGTGTGATGGCCGAGGGCAATAATACAGGCGCCGGTCAGCGTAGCAATATCAATAATGGCAGCCGGGTTAAACATTTCTGCGTAAGTTAGAGCGTCACACAGTACCAAGCGGCCTTCAGCGTCGGTGTTCAGAATTTCAATGGTTTTGCCGGACAGGCTGGTAACGATATCGCCGGGTTTGGTGGCAACACCGTTTGGCATGTTTTCAGCGGCGGCGATAATACCTACCACGTTAATCGGTAAATTCATTTCGGCCACAGCTAGCAGTGTGCCAAACACGCTGGCTGCGCCGCACATGTCGTATTTCATTTCGTCCATGCCGGCGCCGGGTTTCAGACTGATGCCGCCGGTATCAAAGGTGATGCCTTTGCCGACTAGGACCTGTGGCGCGGCGTCTTTTTTGCCGCCCTTGTAGTTCATGACGATCAGCTTGGCGGGCTCGTCACTGCCGGCGGAAACGGAAAGCAGTGAGCCCATGCCCAGTTCTGCCATTTGTTTTTCTTCGAGAATGCTGGTGCTGACGGACTTGTAGGCCTTGGCAAATTGTTGTGCTTGTTCGGCTAAATAAGTTGGCGTGCAAATGTTACCGGGCAGATCACCTAAAGTTTTGGTCAGTTGTTTACCTTTGCCGATGGCGTGGCCTTGAGCGATAGCTTCTTCAATGCTGCTGACTTGTTTGCGATCAGCAATGCCGAATTGAATCGCCGCCAATTTAGCCGGTTCACTGCTTTCACTTTTTAATTCCGTGAAGCGGTAATTGCTGTCTTCAGTGGTTTCAACGAAATGGCGAACTTTCCAGGCCAGAGAGCGTTTTTCGCAGTTGATTTCATCCAGATAAACCAGTGCATCTTTGGCGCCGCTGCCTTTAATTACGCTGAGGCAGCTTTTTAGCAGGCGGGTGAATTTAACATGGCTGATGCTGCGCTCTTTGCCGGTGTGTACCAGCAATACACGTTGTGCTTTGATGTTGTCGAGGTCGTGTAGCAGCAAGGTCTTTCCTGGCTGGCGGGCTAAATCGCCACGTTTTACCAGTTTGCTGATGTAGCCTTCGCAGGCCGTATCCAATTGTTGAGCCGTCGAGGAAAGTTTGTTGTTGCCACTAACGGAAACAACAAGGCAGGCGGTGGTTTGTTTTTCCGGGCTGCCGGACTTGATTTTGTATTCCATACTTTCCTCTGATAATAGGCTCTGGCTGATGCGTCAAACTGCAAGCATGCTGAAAAAGTTGAGTGTACGTAAAAAATTAGCGATTACCAGTTATCAATCTGAAAAGAAGCGTTATAGAATGCCTAACTAATCGTTAGAGAAAATGTCTTCTTGTTACCCTCCAAACCAGTAGCGACGCGCCTTTGATTATATTTCGATACCTCACCAAACAGGTTATTGTCACCATGCTGGCAGTGACCGCTGTGCTGCTATTGGTGGTGATGAGTGGGCGTTTTATTAAATACATGGCCGAAGCCGCTGCCAAGGGCTTTTCACCTGAAATGCTGGTCAGCGTGATGGGTTATCGCTTGCCTGGATTTTTAGAGTTGATCCTGCCGTTGGGGTTGTTTCTCGGTATTCTAATGGCCTACGGTCGTTTGTATCTGGACAGTGAAATGACGGTGTTGTCGGCCTGTGGCATGAGCATGCGCCGTCTGGTGGTTATTACCCTGATTCCGGCTACGCTGGTTGCCATTGCCGTGGCATTTTTGAGCCTGAATTTAAGTCCGATGGGTGCCCGTGAAGCACAGGCATTGTTCGATGAGCAACGTAACCGCACTGAATTTGATTTTCTGACGCCTGGGCGTTTTCAACAGTTGGGCAAGTCGGGGCAGGTAGCCTATACGGAGTCACTGACCGGTGATGCCCGTAACATGCACAATGTCTTTATTTCTCAGCCGGAACGTAATGCTGCGGGCGAAACTGAGCTGGTATTATTGATTGCTGAATCAGGTTATCAGCAGGTCGATGAAAATACCGGCAGTCATTTTTTGGTGATGGAAAACGGCTATCGTTATGACGGCGAGCCGGGTACAGCGGATTACCGGGTTACCCGTTACGACAAATACGCGATTAAATTACCTACCCCAAAACCAGTGACTAGGCGGTTAGAAAGCGAAATGAAGCCCACCGCGGCATTGCTCGGTTCATCCAATCCCGCTGACATAGCCCAATTACAATGGCGTATTTCCTTACCATTATTGGTGCCGATTATCGCGTTGATCGCGGTGCCATTGAGTCGAGTCAATCCACGTCAAGGGCGTTACATGCGCTTGCTGCCGTCCATTTTTCTTTATATGGGTTATATCACTTTGTTATCGGTGGCGAGATCTGCAGTTGGTGATGAAAAAATCCCTGCCTGGTTGGGCTTGTGGTGGATTCATCTGGGCTTTCTCGGCATTGGACTGGCGTTGCTGGCCAACCTGCATCACAAATTGCCCTGGGTGAGTAAATAACCATGGGCCACCTTGATCGTTACATCGCAAAAATTGTGAGTCTATCCATACTGCTGGTTTTGTCAGCAGTGGTGGGGCTGGATGTTATTTTCACCTTGATTGATGAACTGCAGAATCTGCATGGCGACTATTCTGTATTCAGCGCTTTGACCTATGTTGCGCTGACAATTCCAAGACGCCTCTATGAATTTACTTCTCTATCCGTGTTGATTGGTTGTTTAATCGGCTTGGGCACTCTGGCGAATAACAGCGAATTAACGGTGATGCGTGCGGTGGGCATGTCGTTAACGCGTATCAGTTGGGCGGCCATCAAACCTGCATTACTGTTTGTGTGTGTGATGCTGGTGATGGGTGAATTTGTGATACCGCATACAGAAAGTTATGCGCAAAGTCAGCGCGCGTTGGCTAAAAGTGGTGGTCAGGCGTTGACCACTCAGGGGCATTGGCATCGAGAGGGTGACACCTACATGCATATTACCGCTGTACTGCCTGGCGGGGTGCTGTACGGTGTGACCCAATATGAATTTGACGGTCATCAACTGCAAGAAAGCCGTTTCGCCAAGCGAGCTATTTTTCAGGGTGATCACTGGATATTACAAAACGTACAGGTCAGTGCCATTGGTGCAGATCAAGTCGTTGTCGGTGAACATAATACCCTGCGCTGGGATACTGAATTAACACCTCAAGTATTGAACGTTATGGTGATTGAGCCCGAAGCACTGTCTATTCTTGGTTTGCAAACCTACACGGATTACCTGGAAGATCAGGGTCTCAATGCCAAGAAATATTTGTTAGCCTTTTGGAAAAAGTTATTACAACCCCTGGCCATTATTGTGATGGTGTTAGTGGCATTGTCTTGTATTTTCGGTCCACTGCGGTCGGTCACTATGGGCTACCGGGTGTTTTCCGGTGTCGTGCTGGGACTGTTATTTAAATATACCGAAGATTTTCTGGGGCCAGCTTGTATCGTTTTTGGTTTTGATCCCGTCTATGCCAGTCTGGCGCCGATTGGGCTCTTTGCCATCGTGGCGGCGGTGCTGCTTAAACGGGCCGCCTGATTTTCACGGATTGTTATTCAGCAATAACAATTCTGTTTCGGCCGTCATCTTTGGCTTGGTACAAGGCTTTATCCGTTCGCTCAATAAGGTCGTCAGCTTTTTCATATAATTGAAATGCGGCCAGACCACCGGAAACTGTGATTGATTTCTGCGTGCCAAGGCTTTTAGGTTGCATTTGGGCGACAGCTCCGCGGATCTTTTCCAGCAGTGCGTGCGCTGCGGTGGTATCGGTTTCCGGTATGATCAGAATAAATTCCTCGCCGCCGTAACGGGCCAGAAAGTCCGTGCTGCGTATCATTGCTTGTATTTTTGTGGCGAACGCCTGCAAGACACGATCACCCACTAGGTGGCCATGATTATCGTTAACCTGCTTAAAATGATCGATGTCTAATATTGCCATGCTGGCGGGGTGTTTGTAGCGTAGGAAACGTTCGCGCTCCAGTGTGAAACGTTCGTTGAAGGCCTCGCGGTTGGGCAATCCGGTCAGCGCGTCAGTGAGCGCTCGTAGCGTTTCGGAATGTAATTTTTTGCGAATTGACTGACTTTCAGTTTGTACGACTGTTAGTTGCTCACGCATTGCTTCTAATTGTTGTTCGAGTACCTGTTCACGCTGGGATTCATGTTCAATAAACTCATCCATCGAGCCAACGATGGTTTTTAGTTGATCTTGTACCGATGCTTTCAGATTATTGATATCGGAGGCTTCTCCAACGGCTTTTGAGATGCTGCCCACCTGGTTGCGGACCAATGTGTTCAGTTGTTTTGTTGAATCTTTGCGGGCACTTTCGTTTTGTCCTTGCCAGCCAAGGAAACTATTGATTTGTGAAAGTTGTTGGTCGAGGGTTAATAAAAATTGTTCAAACTCCTTTTGGCTTTTATCCAGCGCTTCAATGACCAGTTCCGCCGTGCCATCCACCACTCGATCCCATTCTCCGGCGGCGGCTAACGCTGATAATTGATTTCGCAGCTGTTCGGCTTGATCGCGAGCGTCGGGAGACAGGGGTAGCTGCTCAAGTAAATCTGCCAGCACGTTGATAATGGTTTCAAAACTTTCGTTTTGATCGCTAGGCTCTTCTTGCAAAGTGCTGGGAGTGCGCACTTCGTTGTCGTCTTCGACGAAGGATGTTTTGTCAGAGTTAATTTTTGAATTTGATTTGGGTGCTGATGACGCAGGAACTATTTCTTCTGTTTTGGTCGGAGCGTTTTTCTCGCAAGCCGCTTCGGCAATGGGAGAGGCTACGTCGGTAAGCGCTGTTTCTTTAATATCGACGGTTGCTTGTTCTGAATTGCCGCCAAACATGCGTGATAACAATCCTTTGCGAGTGCTTTGCTGCTGCGTAGAACTGCTATCGGCTACGGCATTAAAAGACTCAGCCAGTGCGGCTTGTTGCAGGCGGCTGTATTCTTCAAGCAAAGCTGGATAGAGGCTAAGTTGATCGCCCTTGGCAGTCAGCGATTTACTGTAGTGTTTAAGTGCCCGCTGTTTGTCTTTGCTGAGTTTGAGTTGAGACAGTTGATCAACTAGCGCTTGTAGGGATTCAAGGCCTTGATTGCCGGTATCTTTGCGTTGTTTGTCCAGTCGCAGAATGGCGGATTCTACCTGTGCCAGATTACTGTTAATGTTGGCTTGGCTGACAGGTTCCTTGCGCAGCATGTTTCGCAAGCTGGAGAGGTGTTTATCCAGTTCGCTGTCCTGACCGTCGGCAGCAAGGCTAATTCTGACCAGCGCGCGGTGTAATACATTCAGGTAGCTGGTGTAATCCTTTTCATTTTTTTCCAGCGCTTCACTGAGGGTGAAATATTTTTCACGCCAGCGCAGCGAATCATCGTTGTTGTTGCTGTTATTTGCCATCTAAGCCTGCCATCAAGATACCGTTCAGAAACATTTAGTATAGGTGAGATATATTGATGCACGTAGTTTTGGAAGGCCGAAAATAACGGGTTTAAATGTTGGGGCAGTGTTTTGTTGCGATGTTATTTTTGGCTGCCAAAGAGTTTGAATTCCAGAGATTTTCCAGCGGCGTAGTGTAGTGACAGATACTGGTCTGTATAGGTGACGGTGCGCGTTGTTGCGAGTGCGCTGAGGAATTGTTTCTCCTCAATCATCACGTGATCTTCGCATAACATCATTGTGCTACCCAGATCAGTGAACGAGATAGATTCGGGGTTTTCGGGGCTGACCAGGTAACTGCCAAAAAAATCGTTACAGGAGGCCGAGCCAAAAAAAGTGCTGCTGCCAAAATTGAGAGTGATAGCTGTGCCGTTAGCGGAAACTTCTTTTTTGCCGTTAATGAGCACGCCGGTGTATTTCCAAATGCTGTCGGCTAATGGCGAATCACTTTCCAGTGAGCCTCTAAAAGTAATGTCGCCATCTTCTTCGATAAACATGGTGCTACCTTTGCGCCAAAAAATGAAGCTGTCATCATCATTGCTGTAGCGTTCGCCGGAGGCGCTTTGGCTGCGTTTAAGGTGTGCGGATTCAAAGTTCGGCCCACTGACCTTAACACTGTCATCTGCTTTGAAATGCGCGGTGATGATGTCGCCACTGGTTGTGGAGTAGGTGACGGGTTCGCCTGCGTCAGGGACGTCAAGGAAGTTAAATTTGATAAAGCCAGCGGCAGCAATAAGGATAATAACTGCTGCGATTAATAGTCGGGATACGGATGATTTTTTCATAGGGCGCACTTCGTGGATCAGAACGTTGTTATTGTTTAGTAACTGACCCTAAGTACCACCGTTTGTGCCTTTAAGTTGTGATCGGCTTAGTCTTTGTTTTTGCGAAATAACTTGTCTCGCTTAGGCGTCATGATGAGGTGGGTGTCAGAAAAACGATCGGGCCAGGTGAGTTTATCCTTGTCGATCAGCATCCAGAAATAGCCTATTCCAAAAAACAGTAGTGACGGAATTGCGGCCATTAAACGCAGCAGACACTGGGTTAATGTGATGGCTTGGCCATTATTGCTGACAATGCGGATATCCCAGGATTTCATGCCCAATGTCTGGCCGCCATGGCGCCAGAATTTGGCAAAAAAAGCGAAAATTGATAGCGCCAGCGCTGATTGGTAGACAGGCCCTTGGCCAAAATCCAGCAGCACGAAGGGTAAGCTCACTAGCATTAATATCGCGATGACTTGCAAGGTATCGTAAACAAGGGCCGCTAATCGACGCGCTAGTGTGGGACTTGTAGGTGTGGAATCCTGGCTTTGTTGATTTGATGACATAGGTTTAGGGCTGTAGAAGAAAAATCCAGCAGATTTTAGGCTAACTGGTTTTGGATTCATAGCCGTAGGCATGAATAGCGTTTAAATCAGAAAGGTGAGTGGAGCAAGCGGAGGGGCGTGGCGAGTTATTCGAGCTCTCGTTCTATTTCGAGCAGTTTGTCGCGCACCTCGGTGGAGCGCATGTAGCTGTTGGCGCCAAAATAAAACTGAACACCGTAGCGAAAACTGCCGGCTTGACGGCGGGCGTTGTGAATAACGGCGACTATATCATTCAAGGTGATGGCGGCAGTTTTTATATCAATGATGATGGTTTCGTTAATTTCAAAACGTGTGTCACAGGAAAAGGCCAGACCGAATTCGTTGAAGTTAAGCCACTCTGCCGGTTCACCCTTTGTGAAGGAACGCAGCAACCCTTTGCGACGAATGCAAAGCTGCAAAGTACCATCGTTGTGACGCATATATTTGCGTCGTTCTGGCTTGGCTTGGATGGCTTTATCAATGGTCATATTTGGCATAGAGCAGAAACCGTTCTTTCAGGGGCGTCTCCCAGAACTCCTAATAACTCAGTCAAGTTGACACGCTAAGTGTAGTCCAGATTTACGAAAAAAAACAGTTTCTGGATGTTGCCCCCCCAGGGCATTAATTGATCCGAATTAGCGTGAGACACACTGAGCTGAAAAAAGTGCGACGCAACCGACAATTTTAATTTGTACAGATTCGAAACGTGTCTCCAAGCTTGCTTCAAGGCCTTTGAGATAATCCCTCTGAATTGAAAAAATACCTTTGCGGTTATACAGGTTCATGAGTTGCTGGGCGCTGGTGCTGCGCGGAACGTAGCCCTGTAATAACGTCGAGCAGAATAGCGTGGCATCGGGTTTCATTACGTTTTTTAAATGCTCAAAAACGACTGTTTTAGAGGGTGAATTGCCGGGCAGGCAGTGCAATAAATAGTTGACGGCAATCGAATCAAATTTGGCGATATCGTGATCAATGGGTTGCAGGATATTTTGCTGATAACGCCTGGGTTGATAACGTGCGACACGACGACTGGAGTAGCTGAGGCTATCGTTATTCATGTCCATCATGGCAAGGCGGGGTTGTTGGCTTTGAAGCTGACAGTGATTCAGGCAATAGCCGCTGCCAACGCCGACATCTAAATGATTATCGCTGGCATGGCTGTTGTAATGTGCCAGCAGGCAAGCGGTTGGGCACTTCCACAACCAGCGATTAGAGATACCAAGCACCACCAAATCATAAAGTGACAGAGTACGTGAACTGTAAACGGCTTGTCCGGCGGTGGCCTGTTCGGGTGTGTTTGCAAAGATAAATTACGGGTGCCAAGGGAGGTGGAGGTTTGTATGTTATGTGTCCGATTTAGGGCTTTCAATGACCTTTCTGTTTGATAATTGCAGGGAAAATATTGTTGTTAGTTTTAAAGGCGTGCGGCTATCAGCCGATAGAAAGCAGTAACCTGATGAATGAGTCATTCAGATTTTGAGCTGATCCTGTGGTAGTGAATACATGAATATCGAGAAAATTGACGCGCCATCGGCCAATATCACGCTGCCACTGAATCAGTCTGTTCAGCAGGCTAACGCAGCGCAATTCGCAATGATGTTGAGCCTGATGATGGAATCCCGTCCAGTATCTGCGCCTTCTGTCTCTGCGGTGCAGCCCGTTGGACTTTCGGCAGTCGCGGCTCCGCAAACGCCGCCGAACTTTAATCTGGAAACGTCACAAACCCGCGCCTTACAACAGAATCAAATGCATCATTTTCATTTGATTCACAGCTTGTATGAAGAGCGTGTTATGCCTGTTGATGAGGCTTTGCTGTTGGCTGGGAATAGTGGCTCAGATGTTGCCGATGCGGTATTGCAGGAGATTGGGCAAGGCCATTCGGCTGGACCAATGACGGGCCGAGAAGCTGAAAAAGTCAGCTTTGCAGCGTAAACACCCGCTTCAAGTCTTAATGG
>Ga0209396_1000780_pt1 | contig 36663 bp, 37 predicted proteins | sample GOMGulsemesocosm_6_FD_184638 | JGI IMG/M metagenome (GOLD analysis project Ga0209396, IMG submission 184638) | Methane-oxidizing microbial communities from mesocosms in the Gulf of Mexico - GOM8C Gulf of Mexico (SPAdes) (version 2) | ecosystem: Environmental > Aquatic > Marine > Cold seeps...
AGTCGATGACATGGTCGATACCGCCGGTACTTTATGTGCTGCGGCTGCCGCACTAAAAGATCGCGGTGCAATACGTGTTGTTGCTTATTGTACGCACCCAGTTTTATCTGGCCCAGCCATTGATCGTTTGAAAAACTCTGCTATCGACGAGTTAGTTGTAACCGATACGATTCCACTGTCTGCCGATGCACAAAAATCTGGCCGCGTTCGTCAATTAACGATCGCTGGTTTATTAGCTGAATCGATTCGTCGTGTTAACAACGAAGAATCAATTAGCGCCATGTTTCGCTAAGAATTTCGAGAGAGATAATACTCTTTCAACAAAGTTTCATCGTTAAGAGTTTGGTCGCAAAACTTTTAACTAAAGGAGAACCTCAGGTGTATTTTACACTTGGGGTTTTCTGCACTTAGTCGCTGTATTCTTTAATGAACAAATGCAGCGATTTTATTTATAGAAAAGGTATATATCATGTCTGATTTAATTTTGAACTCAGAACTTCGCGAAGTAGTAGGGAAAGGTGCGAGCCGCCGCCTACGTCGCTTAGAAAATCTAGTTCCAGCTATCGTTTATGGCGGAAAAACTGGCGGCAACGCTCGTAAGCCTGTGAACGTTACATTGAAAGCTAACGAACTTAAAAAAGCGCTAGAAAACGAAGCGTATTACAGCAGCATCATCACGTTAAACGTTGGTGATAAAGCTGAACAAGTTGTATTGAAAGATATGCAGCGTCACCCTGCTCGTGACCACGTTATGCACATTGATTTCTTGCGCGTAAGCAAAACAACGATTCTTAAGTCTCACGTTCCAGTTCACTTCATTAATGAAGATATTTGTCCTGCTGTTAAGGTTGGTGGCGCTAAAGTAAACCACCAGATGACTAGCATCGATATTATCTGTGCAGCTGGCGATCTTCCTCAGTTCATCGAAATCGATCTTGCTGAAGCTGAAATTGGTACTATCATCCACTTGTCAGACGTTAAATTCCCTAAAGGCGTTCAGTCTTTAGCGTTGTCTCACGGTGCTGATCACGATACTGCTGTTGTTTCTTTGTTTCAGCCTAAAGGCGTTACTGAAGACGAAGAAACTGCTGGGGAGTAATCTTCTTTCTCTCGCTTTCACTCTCTGTAAATTGAGAATGAAAAAAATATTCGAGAGAAGACAGTTAAAAGGGCTCATTTATGAGCCCTTTTTCGTATAACGACCTTGGTGAATTTTTGAAATTCTACCAATAAATATACAAAAATAGATAGACATAGATAAAGATAAAGATGAGCAAAATTAAACTCATAGTCGGTTTAGGAAATCCAGGTTCTGAATACGAAGCGACTCGCCATAATGCTGGTGCTTGGTTTATCTCAGAAATTGCCCGTGCGTATAATATCCAACTAAAGCCAGATAAAAAATTCTATGGCATCTGCGGCCAAGGCCGAATTGATGGCCAAGATGTTTGGATACTATTTCCAACAACGTTTATGAATGACAGTGGCAAGGCTGTACAAGCTTTAGCTAATTTTTATAAAATTAATGCCGAAGAAATATTAGTGGCTCACGATGAGTTGGATTTACCATCGGGGATTGCCAAACTAAAAACCGGCGGAGGTCACGGTGGCCAAAATGGCTTACGTGATATCATTGCCTGCTTAGGTAATAATAAAAACTTTCATCGTTTGCGTATAGGCATTGGCCATCCAGGTGATAAGAGTCGAGTGACTGGGCACGTATTAGGTCGCCCCAGCGCCACAGAAAAAAAACAGATGGACGAAATGATTGATGAAGCCAGTCGTGTATTACCCGATGCCATAAAAGGCGATTGGGGTAAGGCAATGAACCGACTTCATAGCTTTAAAGCATAAAGAGTCGCGTTAACTAAAGTAACGCTGATCAGATTTCATAAAGAATTTAACAAAATATAGGACATCACCATGGGTTTTAAATGCGGAATCGTTGGTCTACCCAACGTAGGTAAATCGACTCTCTTTAACGCACTAACCAAAGCTGGCATCAGCGCAGAGAACTTCCCTTTCTGCACTATCGAGCCAAACTCAGGTATGGTGCCTATGCCAGATGCACGTCTTGATGCATTAGCTGAAATTGTTAAGCCTGATAAAGTATTGGCTACAACAATGGAATTCGTTGATATCGCAGGCCTTGTAGAAGGCGCTTCAAAGGGTGAAGGTTTAGGCAATAAATTCTTAGCCAACATTCGCGAAACCGATGCCATCGCTCACGTTGTTCGCTGCTTCGAAGATGAAAATGTGATTCACGTTGCCAATAAGATATCTCCACTAGACGATGTCGATATCATCAATACCGAACTCATCTTGGCAGACCTTGAGTCTTGTGAGAAGCAGTTATACCGCGTATCACGTGTTGCTAAGGGTGGCGCTAAAGATTCAGTTGAGCAAAGAGACTTGTTAGAAGTTTTGGTGGCACACTTAAGTGAAGGCTTACCAGCCCGAACTTTGCTAAAAGCAGAAGGTGATTACGCGCTTTACGATCAGTTTCACTTGATCACTTTGAAGCCTGTTATGTACATCGCCAACGTCAGTGAAGATGGCTTCGAAAACAACCCTCATCTTGACGTTGTAAATGAAATCGCCGCCGCTGATAATTCTGTTGTTGTTGTTGTCTGCAACCAGATTGAAGCAGAAATTTCTGAGCTAGACGATGACGAAAAAGCTGAATTTTTAGACGACATGGGCATGGAAGAAGCAGGTCTTGACCGAGTAATTCGTGCGGGTTATCAGCTATTAGGTTTACAGACTTACTTCACCGCAGGCGTTAAAGAAGTTCGCGCTTGGACAGTACGGGTTGGTGCAACGGCTCCTAATGGTGCTGGTGTCATTCACACTGATTTTGAAAAAGGTTTCATTCGCGCTGAAGTTATTGCCTATGAAGACTTCATCGAATTCAAAGGTGAAGCAGGAGCTAAAGATGCAGGTAAGTGGCGCTTAGAAGGTAAAGACTACCTGATTAAAGATGGCGACGTAATGCACTACCGTTTTAACGTTTAAGCTTAAATTTCAAAAAGCGTTTAAGGTTGCCTTCTATCACGAGAAAGCAACCTTAGCGGCTTATGTTAACTACCCATCAATTCTGCTAATTCCGCTAGTTCTTTTGCGACCCGCTTCTCTTCGGCTGTATTTTCGGATTCTTTTTCATGTGTATTTTCAAGAGAAAAACTTACTGACCCCAACGAGGCTACCTGTTCATCTTCTGTTTCTGCCAACTTGATTCGCAAGCGTAAATTATTTTCCGAATCTGCATTCTTCAATGCCTCTTCCATAGAAATTCTTCCTGCTTGCTGTAGTTTAAATAACGCAGCATCAAAAGTTTGCATACCCAAATTTTCTGAGCGCACCATAATTTCTTTCAATGAATCGGTATCACCTTTGTAAATAAGGTCTTGAGTCGTTTTATTCCCTAACAAGACTTCAACAGCCGCTACACGCTTTCCATCAACTGTTGGAATCAAACGCTGAGAAATAATGGCCTGCATATTTAGTCCCATGTCTTGTAATAACTGGGCATGGCGTTCTTGCGGAAAGAAATTGATGATTCGATCTAATGCTTGGTTGGCGTTATTGGCGTGTAACGTTGAGATTGCTAAGTGGCCGGTTTCAGCAAAGGCTAATGCATGTTCCATTGTTTCACGGTCACGAATTTCACCAATCAAGATAACATCAGGGGCTTGGCGCAGAGTATTTTTAAGGGCCGCCTGAAAAGACTTAGTATCCACGCCTACTTCACGCTGGTTGATAATCGACTTTTTATGGGTATGTACAAACTCGACGGGATCTTCAATCGTTATGATATGACCCGCGGAGGTTTCATTTCTATGATCGATTAATGAAGCTAATGAGGTTGATTTACCAGAACCGGTCCCGCCTACAAAAAGAATCAAGCCGCGTTTAGCCGTAATTACCTTTTTCAAAATCGCAGGCAACCCTAAATCATCAAATTTAGGTATGTCGGTAACAATATTACGGGCAACAACAGAGACTTCATTACGCTGACGAAACATATTTATACGAAAGCGTCCGCCCGAAGGTAGGCTAATCGCCATGTTGAGTTCCATTTCTTGCTCGAATTCTTTCTTTTGGTCAGCATCCATTACATGCTCGACCATTTTTGCAATCTGGCCAGGCTGTAAAGCCTCTTTGCTGAGCTGCTTTAACGTGCCTTGAAATTTAGCGCTAGGAGGAGCTCCTGTACTCAAGTAAAGATCTGAGCCATCGTGCTTTGCTAGGACTTCTAAATATTTTCGTATCGGCATGGGGATCCAGGATTTATTATAATTAATGCTAGTTTATCACTCGTTAATTATAATAATCACCTAGATTCACCCTATTATCCGGAAAATGTGATCTAGTAGATTTTTATTAGAAAACCGCTAACCATATTATGTCTTTCTGCTGTTCTTGAAGTTCTCGAGTTCCGCATCTTCTATCGCTCGTTTCTCATCCGCTTCTTTCTCTTCATCCGTTTTTTCTAACGAAAGGCCATCAAAAGCAGAAGGCGCTTTAGTACTTGATTCCACCTGCCCCGCTTCTTCGGAACCTTCCTCACTCTCTGCTAATTTGATACGTAAACGTAAGTTATTCTCAGAATCTGCATTTTTTAAGGCCTCCTCGAGGCTAATTTTTCCACCCTGCTGCAATTTAAACAACGCGGCATCAAAGGTTTGCATCCCCAGATTTTCTGATTTGTTCATGATCTCTTTGATCGAGTCAATATCTCCCTTATAGATCAAGTCCTGAATTGTTTTTGTCCCTAAAAGCACTTCAACTGCGGCAACTCGCTTGTTGTCTATTGTCGGAACTAAACGCTGCGAAACAATCGCTTGCATGTTTAAACCAATATCTTGTAAAACCTGCGCATGGCGCTCTGAAGGGAAAAAGTTGATGATCCGATCTAAAGCTTGGTTTGCGTTATTCGCATGCAGAGTAGAGATAGCTAGGTGCCCTGTTTCGGCAAATGCCAGCGCATGCTCCATGGTTTCGGCATCTCGAATTTCACCAATTAAGATTACATCGGGTGCTTGGCGCAGGGTGTTCTTTAAGGCTGCCTGAAAGGACTTAGTATCAACCCCAACTTCTCGCTGGTTAATAATTGATTTTTTATGGTTATGAACAAACTCTACCGGGTCTTCAATCGTGATGATGTGTCCTGCAGACGTCTCATTTCTATGATCAATTAACGAGGCGAGCGATGTTGATTTACCGGACCCCGTACCACCCACAAAAAGGATCAAGCCCCGCTTAGAGGTAATCACCTTTTTCAAAATCTCAGGTAGCCCAAGGTCATCAAATTTAGGGATATCAGTAACAATATTACGCGCGACCACAGAGACTTCATTACGCTGCCGGAAGATATTCAGTCTAAATCGACCAACCCCTGGCAGGCTGATCGCCATGTTAAGTTCTAGCTCATGCTCAAACTCATACAGCTGATCCTCATCCAGCACCTCTTTAATCATTTCAGCAATCTGGCCAGGCTTGAGAGGATCTTTACTCAGAGGTTTCAATACTCCTTGAAACTTACCGCTTGGCGGCGCGCCCGTACTCAAGTACAAGTCAGATCCATCGTGCTTTGCTAAGACTTCTAAATATTTCTTAATTGGCATGATCAGTATCCACTTTTCCTAGCCATAAACGTCAGAAATGACGGGGGATAGAAAAAGTTTAGCAGGCCCTGCTTATTTAGCTGCCGAATCAATGGCTGATTTTGTTGATAAATGTAGCCTTATTTATTGTTTGTTACACGGGGTTATCGATATCGATAAAGCTCACTTCAACGTCAAATTTATCCATCAAATGCTGCCCTAGAGCACGAGCGCCATAGCGTTCGGTTGCATGATGTCCTGCCGCAAAAAAGTGGGTTTGTGTTTCAACCGCAAGGTGATGACTCGGTTCTGATACCTCCCCTGTCAAATAGGCATCAACCCCTGCATCCACTGCATACTGTAGATACCCCTGAGCCCCTCCAGTGCACCAAGCGATGGTTTCAATAATACCCTCTTCATTAGGCCCAAGGTGCAGAGGTTCTCGCTGCAAGCACTCTCCTAGCCAAGCTGAAAAAGCTCGCGCAGGCATCGGCTTAGGCAAACGTCCAATCAACCCTGGGATCGATGAGTCGGTTGGGCTTAATCCTGACTCGATCGTTAACCCAAGCACTTCCGCTAGCTGTACGTTGTTGCCTAGCTCTTTATGATTATCGAGAGGTAAGTGATAAGCAATTAGACTAATGTCATGCACTAACAATGTCTGAATTCTCTTTTTCTTAATACCCGTTAGACATTCGTTTTCCCCGCGCCAAAAATAACCATGGTGCACTAGAATTGCATCTGCCTTTTCAGCTATCGCTCGATCAATTAGCGCCTGACTTGCCGTTACACCAGTAACAATTTTATTAATATCTAATTTACCTTCAATCTGCAAACCATTAGGACAATAATCCTTACATTTTTCTGGCTGCATGAGTGTATTAAGGTACTGCATTAAATCGTTACGTTTTATACTCATAAAAAATCCTAGTCTGTATAGCAGCCATAAATAAAGTACACTCCCAATAAAGCACACTTAATGCGGTAGAGATGTAATGCGACAATCACAAAATTGGTTAGCTGTTTATTTAATTCCGATATTGCTTGGGCTAATTATTGCCTTATTAATAATATTGATCAATCCTGTTTGGTTTCCGCAATTGAATACCGCTACTCGATCACACTCGAACATTGAACAAGCTCAACCATTACAAGGGATCATGGGACCTGTTAGCTATTCACAAGCCGTCATTAAAGCCGCGCCTGCAGTCGTCAATATTTTCACTCAGCGAATTGTAAAACAGCAACAACATCCTCTATTAAATAGTCCATTCTTACGTCGTTTTTTTAATGACCAGCCAAGCGAACGAATGCAATCCAGCCTAGGGTCTGGCGTTATAATGAATGAAGCAGGATACATATTAACCAATCATCATGTGATTGCTGGCGCCACTGAAATCCTTGTTTCTATGCATGATGGCCGAGAAATGCCCGCGCAATTAATTGGCAGTGATGCTGAAGTAGACTTAGCAGTTCTGAAAGTTAATCTTATGAATCTACCTTTTATTCGCATTGCAGACAAAACACCCGTTAATATCGGTGATGTTGTTTTAGCAATTGGCAACCCTTTTGGTGTTGGACAAACAGTCACAATGGGAATCATAAGTGCTTTAGGTCGCAATCAACTGGGGCTAAATACCTACGAAGATTATATTCAGACAGATGCCGCTATTAATCCTGGTAATTCAGGCGGTGCGCTCATCAATGCTTTCGGTGAGCTGGTCGGAATAAACTCAGCGATATATTCAAAATCTGGAGGTTCACAAGGTATTGGATTTGCTATACCCGCCAATAGTGCAGCACAAGTATTAGCGGACATCACTCAATTTGGCCAAACCATTCGAGGCTGGATGGGAATAGAGGTACAAGAAGCAACACCTGCACTGCTAACCAGTATTAACTTGCCGACCGCTCTAAAGGGATTAATTGTCACCGGACTGACTCTTAATGGCCCTGCACAACAATCTGGGTTAATGATCGGTGACATCATCACCTCTCTAAATGGAAAATCCAGCGAAAACGCCAAATCGGCTATGAACCAAATTGCGGCATTAAGACCTCGTGAAAACATTAGTATCGAATTTATGCGCTCAGGGCGTTTACAAAGTACCGTCGCTATTGCAGGAAAAAGAGAAAAACCTAGCCAATAAGTACTTGCAAAAAAGTATTTAACTCAATTCCTCGCTATAAATAATATTTATTTATTAAAACATCAAAAGTTCGTTAAAAATTACAAATATGACCTAGCCTTTTTCTCAAGGTCGATTAGAATGCTCAACCTTTTTTCTATCCAAGATTTGAGAAATATTTTGATCGTTTTTACAATTACCAATGATGTTACCGACGAAGTATATGTTGGCACCACGAAAGACAGTGTAGAAGAGCGCTGGCAGCAATATTTAGAAGCGGCAGTACTTGACCATACAGCCGCTCGTTTATTTAAAGACATACGCGATTTTGGGGCTAAGAATTTTAGCCCAGCAGAATATGCTGTTGCTTTTGATAGAGAAGATTTAAGGGACTTATTCGAAGAAGCTATGGACCAACACTCGGGCATAAGCCTCGTGGGGGTTAAAACGATCGCACCTAAGCCTGTGAAAGTTGCAGCTCCTAAAAAAGTAGCTCCTAAGAAAAAAGCGGCATCCAAAGCGCGTAACGCTCACGGACCGGTTACCACAATATTGGCTAAACCAAAAATTTCTTCGGGTCGCACAAACAATGCCGCGAAAGAACGTGCGATTAAAGAAGCTATCTCGGAAGAGAAAGCCGAACGCGAAACGCAGAAGCTAATGAAAGCGTCTGCTGAAGCACAAGAAATGCGCGATATTATGGCGCGCTTAGATAATCGCGGATCGAGCCTTAAAAAGCGTTAGTTTCATTTTTCAGGACGATTTCGCTTGAAAAATAGCGATTAAAAAAGCCGCACTCATTAATCTAAAAATTGATTAATGAGTGCGGCTTTTTTCTGAATGTTATTTTTATTTAACCTGTTACAAAATATCGGCTAACGCTTCTAGCAAAATCGTATTTTCTTGTTCTGTACCGACCGTAAATCGCAAACAGTTTTCTAATAATGGATGACCACCCGCCAAACACTTAATTAAAACGTTGTGCTGCTTTAGCTGTTCAAATATTTCACGAGCCTGACCATCAAACTCCATATCAGCACGAGCTAGGATAAAGTTCGCTTCACTTTGATAACAAGTAAAACCTAAATTAGCCAACTCAACTTGCAGCCTGCTACGCTGTTGTTTAATCAGCTCACACTGCCCTAATAAAATATCATAATGCTCTAGTGCAAACTCAGCGCTGATTTGTGTAAGCACGTTGATATTGTACGGCATACGTATTTTATCGAGTTCGTTTAGCCATTCGCTACGACCAAAGATCATACCTAAACGTAAACCCGCTAAACCAACTTTAGAAAGTGTGCGCATGACTAATACGTTATCGAACTCTGCTAAAAAGTGCAGGTGGTTACGGCTGGAAAAAGGCAGGTATGCTTCATCCATAATAACCAAACCTTCGCTGGCTTGTATAAGCTCACGCAGCTGTGATTCTGAATAAAGATTGGCGGTTGGATTATTCGGCTGAGCTAAGAATATAAGTTCTGGCTGCTGCTCATTAATACACTTTAGCATAGCGGGCATATCAAGTTCAAAATCTGCAGTTAGCGGCACACCGACATAGTCAACGCCGCAGAAAATTGCGATCATTTTATACATCACGAAACCAGGCTCTGGCGCCATGATTTTAGCCCCTGGCTTTGCCACCAGCATGGCTAATAGCTGAATGATTTCATCTGAACCGTTACCCAGTAAACAGTCGAACTGCTCAGGTACATTCATCGCTTTGCGCAAGCCCGCTTTCACTTTTGGTGCTTGCGGATGTGGGTAACGATTAATATCGGCTTGCTGTAATTTTTCTGCCCAAGCTTGTTTAAGTTCTTCTGACCACTGGTGTGGATTTTCCATGGCATCAAGTTTCACCATGCCACTGGCATCACCTACAGGGTAAGCTGATAGTGCACGGATTTCTGGGCGAACTAGGTTTTCAACCATTTTGGAAATTGATGTCATGGAAACTCTCTAAAGAACATTCTGATTATTGGTTTTATTTAAACCGTTTTACAAACAAAAAAGGCCGAGAATGTCGGTTACTTAAATAGTAATTAAGTAGATCAACAATTCTAGGCCTTATTAGCAATCACCATTGGTTACTGCTTTTTAATGCGATACTCAGCCGAGCGGGCGTGACCTTCAAGTTGCTCACCACGGGCTAGCACTGAGGCAATCTTGCCAAGCTCTGAAGCGCCTTCTGGGGAACACATAATCAAAGACGAACGCTTCTGGAAATCATACACACCTAGCGGTGATGAGAAGCGTGCCGTACCCGACGTTGGTAAAACGTGGTTTGGCCCGGCGCAATAATCACCTAAAGCTTCAGAGGTATGACGACCCATAAAGATCGCACCCGCGTGACGAATCTGCGGTAATAAAGCCTGCGGATCTGCAACCGATAATTCCAAGTGTTCGGGGGCAATGGTATTGCTCACTTCACACGCTTCATTCATATCTTTTACTTTCACCAATGCTGCGCGAGCATTAAGCGATGCACGAATAATATCTTTACGCGCCATTGTCGGTAGTAACTTTTCGATAGAAGCATGCACTTGATCTAAAAAGTTTTGATCTGGGCTAATTAAAATAGCCTGCGCATCTTCATCGTGTTCAGCTTGTGAGAACAAATCCATCGCGATCCAATCAGGATCGGTCTTGCCATCACACACTACTAAAATTTCAGAAGGGCCTGCGATCATATCAATACCAACCGCACCAAATACCTGACGCTTCGCCGTAGCAACAAAAATATTTCCTGGACCAACAATCTTATCGACTTTAGGTACAGCCGCAGTGCCATAAGCTAATGCGGCAACCGCTTGCGCGCCACCGACAGTAAAAATCTTAGTCACACCAGCAACCGCAGCTGCCGCTAGAACTAACTGGTTTAATTCGCCACCTGGAGTAGGAACAACCATGATAATTTCTTTAACGCCGGCAACGTGTGCAGGAATGGCGTTCATCAATACAGAAGAAGGATACGCCGCTTTACCACCGGGAACATAAATACCGACGCGATCTAACGGTGTTACTTTCTGGCCCAATAAAGTGCCATCTTCTTCCGTATACTGCCAAGAATCTTGTTTTTGCTTATCATGATATTTGCGAACACGATCTGCCGCGGCTAATAACGCATGACGCTGATCGGCGGGTAGAGTATTCAGTGCATCGGAAAGCTGTTCTTGAGTCAGTTCTAATTGGTCCATGCTTTCGACATGCAAGTGATCGAAACGATTGCTGTATTCTATAACCGCGGCATCACCGCGAGTTTTCACGTCTGCGAGTATATCCGTTACGATTTTCTGAACTTGGTTATCAGAAACCGATTCCCAAGCCAGTAATGTTTCTAGCTCAGAAGAAAAATCATTATCGTTGGTATCTAAACGACGAATTTCAATAGTCATATCTTACACTCCTAACTCTTGGCCTAATTTCTAGCCTATTACTTGGCCGCTTCTTCTTGCTGGCGCTTCTCTTCTTGGCGATCGACAGCCGCTGACATCTGGTCAATAATAGGCTGGATCTGCGCGTGCTTAACTTTCATCGCAGCTTTACCCACAACTAAACGTGAGCTGATATACGCCATGTGATCACGAGGTTCTAAACCGTTCGCAACTAAAGTCTTACCCGTATCAACAATATCAACAATCACATCAGCTAAACCAACAATAGGCGCTAATTCCATACCACCATATAACTTGATGATATCAATCTGACGACCTTGTTCTGCAAAATAGCGCTTCGTCACATCAACAAATTTTGTTGCAACCTTTAAACGTCCCTCAGGAAGTACGGCGCCTTTAAGCGCAGCAGTCATTAAGCGGCAAGTTGCAATTTTTAAATCAAGAGGCTCGTATAGGTTTTCGCTATTGAATTCCATCAATACATCTTTACCAGATATACCAAGATCGGCTGCGCCGTATTCAACATACGTTGGGACATCGGCTGCTCGAATAACAAGCAGCTTAATATGATCATGATTGGTATCGAAAATCAGTTTACGACTTTTACTAATATCCTCTGCTGGATGGATGTTTGCCTCAGCTAATAAAGGCAAGGTGTCATCCAAAATGCGGCCTTTTGATAAGGCAATAGTGAGAGGCTGTGTCATAACGTTTTCAATCTTCTCTAAGTGTTCTAATAAGAAAAGCATTCATTGTTGAATACTTTTTTGTGCAAAACCAAACAGGGTTTCTACATATGCTTTCTAATTAGGAAAATAAGCGGCTTGCTTAATTTCCTGGTATGCGACGAATCTTAACACCTAAGATCTGTAGCTTTTCTTCAATGCATTCATAACCACGGTCAATGTGATAAATACGATCAACAATGGTATCACCCGTCGCCACAAGAGCAGCAATTACTAATGATGCCGAAGCACGTAAGTCCGTCGCCATTACTTGCGCAGAGCTTAAAATATCTTTACCGGTAACGGTCGCAACATTACCTTCAACATGAATGTTTGCGCCCATGCGTACAAGTTCATCTACGTGCATAAAGCGATTTTCAAATACCGTTTCTTGCACCGTACCCGTACCTTCGGCCACACAGTTCATTACCATGAACTGAGCTTGCATATCGGTTGGGAATGCAGGATGTGGTGCGGTGCGAACATTAACCGCTTTAGGTCGCTTGCCTTCCATATCGAGAGAGATCCAATCGTCTCCACATTCGATTTTTGCACCCGCTTCTTCAAGCTTGGCTAGAACCGCATCCAATAATTTAGGATCGGTATCTTTAACTTTAATTTTTCCGCCAGTAACCGCAGCGGCTACTAGGTAAGTGCCTGTTTCAATGCGATCTGGTAGAACATCAAAGGAACAGCCATTTAGCTGTTCAACGCCTTCGATGGTTAACGTATCTGTACCACCACCAGTGATTTTAGCGCCCATAGCATTTAAGCAATTGATTAGATCAACAACTTCAGGTTCACGAGCCGCGTTGCCGATAACGGTTGTACCTTCGGCTAATACCGCTGCCATCAAGATATTTTCTGTACCAGTAACGGTTACCATATCTAGATAGATATTCGCACCTTTTAAACGGCCATCTGAACTGGCATGAACATAGCCATCAATCACCTCTACTTTAGCGCCTAATGCTTCCATACCGCGTAAGTGTAAATCAACAGGACGGCTACCAATCGCGCAACCACCAGGAAGAGAAACAACAGCTTCACCATAACGCGCCAACAATGGACCCAATACAAGAATAGAAGCACGCATCGTACGTACTAGCTCATAAGGAGCAATACGACTGGTCATGGTGGAGCAATCAGTCTCAACACTCATATCTTCATTGATAACAACCGATACACCCATGCAGCCTAATAGCTCAATCATGGTGGTGATATCGTGTAAATGTGGCAAGTTGCCCACACGCATCACACCATGCGCTAACAAGGTAGATGCAATAATTGGTAACGCTGAATTTTTAGCGCCTGAAATGCGTATTTCGCCGTCGATAACAGCGCCGCCTTCAATTAATAATTTATCCATAGATATCTAGTGTTCTTTTATAAGTGCAGCTTACTTTAAATAGCTGCTTATTATTTTTTAGCTGTTAGCTAGCTTTTTCAGCGGGGGTCAATGCGCTAATTTTGACTGCGTGTACAGTACCGCCGGTAATCAATTCAGTTAATGGCTTATATACCATTTGCTGTCGCTTCACTGCTGATTTACCTTCAAATGCCTCACTCACAACTTCAATTTCGTTGTGGTAGCCTTCTTCGATGGTGATTTCACTTCCTGGAAATTCTTTTTCTAATAATGTTTGGATTTCAGCTGAAGACATAAATCACCCGTATTTGCTTAATAATTCGACGATGTCGACCGCGTAATAAATAAAATACGGCGGCCAATGATACAAAAGGTGTAATGATAGCGGATTTATGGGTTAAGACGAAGTCTGTTCTGCACTGTCTTGTGACGAATTATACGTATTTAGCCTGAGTTGATAACTAACTCAGGTTAAATACGTCACTTAAACCGCTAAAATCAATGACCTGTTGCATTTTTTGCGGAACATTAAGCAGCTCTAAGCTTACGTTTTTACGCTGACTATAGCGCAGCCAATCCAACAATAATGCAATTCCGACGCTACTGGAGTGATCAACGTCGGCCAGATCTACCTGCCAATTAGAACCTGCCTTCGTAATCAAGCGACGACCCTGCTCCAGTAATTCTTTACCTGTTAACCGATCTAATCGACCTGATAGCTGAGCTTGCTGAGGGCTTAATGCGATCAGCTTTGCATTCGATTTTTTAACATTAGTGCTCATTCTAAATAACCTATTCTTCTGCACCACTAAACAAAAATTGTCCAATCAGTTCTTCTAGTACCAAAGCTGATTGAGTATCTTCAATAACACCGCCTTCTTCAAGGTACTCATCATCAGCACCGACAGTAAGGCCAATATACTTTTCGCCCAAAAGACCTGCGGTCAAAATAGCAGCTGAGGTATCGGTCGTTAAAGTCGACATTCCTTTAGTAATTTCCATTTCGACAACGGCTACATAATCTTCGGCGTCAAGATATACATTGGTTACTCGACCAATGGTCACTCCCGACATAGACACTTTTGCACGTTCCGTTAGGCCACCTAGGTTTTCGAAATACGCTTTAATCGTATATTTATCCCCCGCATCCGCCGTCGATAACCCACTCACTTTTAATGCCATCAAGATTAGAGCAACAATACCCATAACCATAAAGACACCTACTGCCAATTCCATAAAACGTGTACGCATACTAAATACTCCCCAACATGATGGCCGTCAAAATAAAGTCTAGCCCTAATACCGCTAACGATGCGAGTACGACTGTTTTAGTCGTCGCACTACTAATTCCTTCCGAAGTTGGTATGGAATCAAAACCCTGATATACCGCAATCCAGGTCACTACTAAGCCAAATACTAATGATTTAACAACACCTTTTAAAACGTCATCGTAAAATCCTACTGAGGCCTGCATATTCCCCCAATAAGCGCCTTCATCAACCCCTAGCATGTTGATGCCTACGTAGGCTCCGCCCCATATGCCCACCAAACTAAATATGAGCCCTAGTATTGGCATCGCTATGAAACCGCCCCACAACCTAGGAGTAATGATTCGCTTTAGCGGATCAATGCCCATCATTTCCATCGCTGAAATTTGCTCAGTTGCCTTCATCAAGCCAATTTCTGCTGTTAGCGCCGATCCCGCTCGACCGGCAAACAATAGCCCAGTTACTACCGGACCAAGTTCTCTCAGTAAGGTCAAAGATACCATTGTGCCTAAAGCGGCTTCAGAGCCAAAATCAGACAGGATTGTATAGCCCTGTAAACCTAGAACCATACCGACAAAAAAGCCCGCAACAATAATGATAGAAAGCGAGCGAACGCCAATAGAGTAAATTTGCTTTACCAAATCACCAAAGCCAGCACTGCCTGGGCCACCCCACATAATAGACGATGCTAAAAAAACACCTGCTCGACCAAAAGCCTGCAAGCTGGCCAAAGCCGCTTGTCCTAATGCTTGGATTGGATCTAATATTTTATTGATCAGATTCAACATTTAATCCACCTGCTTTAAAAAGTCAGCATCGATATTATCAGCAGGAAAGTGAAACGGAACCGGTCCATCAGGTTTTCCTTGCATAAACTGGCGTACTTGTTCAGAACCACTATTCATTAAATTTTCAGGCGAATCAAAACCAATGACTTTGCCATCCGATAACAGACAAACATAATCCGCTATCGAGCACGCTTCATCAACATCGTGAGTAACCAATATACTGGTTAAGCCTAAAGCATCATTCAAGCTCTTAATCAGCTTAACGGTGACACTTAGGGAAATAGGATCGAGTCCGGTAAAAGGCTCATCGTAAAGCATCATTTCCGGATCAAGAGCAATCGTCCGTGCCAATGCGACTCTGCGCGCCATACCACCTGACAATTCAGCGGGCATTAGACGTCGAGCACCGCGTAAGCCAACCGCTTCTAGCTTCATCAAGACTAAATCTCGAATCATCGACTCAGGTAAGTCGGTATGTACGCGTATTGGAAAAGCGACATTATCAAAGACGGATAAATCAGTGAACAATGCACCGGATTGAAAGAGCATGCCCATTGTTTGCTTACGCAATTCAAATAACTGCGCACGCTTTAAGGTAGGAACATTATGCCCATCGACTTTAATGGTGCCGCTATCGGGTAATAATTGGCCACCGATTAAGCGCAACAAGGTCGTCTTCCCTGTACCACTAGGACCCATTATCGCAGTCACTTTGCCACGTGGGATATCCAAATCAATATTGTCATAAATCAAACGATCGCCGCGGCTAAACGACATCCCTCGAATTGATACAAAAGCTTCTTCGCTGGACATCTAAAGTCCCTTATTTATAGCGCGCAAATATTGTTATAGCTGTAGTTCATAATCATAAAGCATTCATTCCTGTCATAGCATAGCCGAATGTAAAACAAGAACCAAACACAAGCTAACTCAAATTCTTCACAACAACTATACGTTCTAATGGAACAAGCCATACCGACTCACATAATTAACAGGTACAATAGCGCACTTTTTATTGAGGCCATACTATGACCCTTACTGCTCTTACACCTGCCATTGCCGCACTTTTAGCTGGTTTAGTCATTCTTGTTTGGAGCGCCGACCGCTTTGTATTAGGGGCCGCGGCTACTGCACGTTTTATGGGTATATCCCCCTTGGTTATTGGCCTCACAATTGTTTCTCTAGGAACCTCTGCCCCTGAGATGTTCGTTTCAACGATGGCAGCCTTAGACGGTGCTGGCGGCTTAGCCGTGGGCAATGCTATTGGGTCTAATATCGCAAACATAGCACTCGTATTAGGAGTCACAGCGTTAGTAGCCGCGATTCCCATTCAAAAGAAACTGATCAAAAAAGAAATCCCATTATTATTACTAGTTACTATTATTGCGGGCCTTGTGCTGGCTGATCTGGCACTCGACCTATTTGATGCAATGATTTTGATTGTGGCTTTAGTTGTCGCCGTTTACCTATTATTTCAACAAAGCAGTGATTCTGGCGAAGCCATCATCGACGAAGATGAGCAAGCAGAAATCGATGCAATGCCAGCGAAAAAGGCGATCTTTTGGCTCGTAGTAGGATTAGCCGCATTGTTGATCAGTTCAAAAATGCTGGTATGGGGTGCAACCTCGATTGCCCAAGCCTTTGGCATTAGTGATCTAGTCATCGGCCTAACCATCGTAGCAATTGGCACCAGCTTACCCGAGCTAGCCGCTTCTGTTGGTAGTGCTTTGAAAGGCCATCACGATATTGCGATCGGTAATATTATCGGCTCAAACATCTTCAATTTATTAGCCGTACTTCCGATTCCAGGCCTAATCGCACCACTAGTAATTGAAGCCGCTGTGATCGAGCGTGACTACATGACCATGCTAGGGTTAACCATTGGTCTAGTCCTTATTATTGGCTTAAGTTTCCGTCGCGGTGTTATTCCTCGCTTTACCGGTATTATTTTATTAGCCGCTTATGTGGCTTACATGGTCTTACTGTATACCCAAAGCGTATAGACAAAATTTTAACTCACTGACTTAACTAACTAAGGGCAATCGTATAGAGTGCCTTATGTTAGAAAATTAATATTATCGCTAGCTATAATAAATAAATACGAAGAATAGATAACCTATGAACAACGATTTCGATTTTAGCGCTTCTGGTATCCGTACTATTAACATTGAGCAAGAAGCTATTGGCAATTTAAAGAGCCGCATCAATGATGATTTCATTGCCGCTTGTAAGCACATACTAGCCTGCGAAGGTCGTGTCGTTATTACAGGCATGGGCAAGTCAGGACATATTGGCAAAAAAATTGCCGCGACACTCGCCAGTACAGGAACACCTGCCTTCTTTGTTCACCCTGGTGAAGCAAGCCATGGTGACATGGGGATGATCACTAAAAATGACGTAGTGATTGCTATGTCAAACTCTGGTGAAACTTCGGAAGTAACTAGCCTTCTGCCATTGCTAAAGCGTCTACAAATACCGGTTATAAGTATGACAGGTAAGCCTGGATCTACTCTTGCTATCAGTGGTCACTGCCATCTAGATATCAGCGTCGAAGAAGAGGCTTGCCCTCTCAACTTAGCACCAACATCCAGTACCACAGCAACTTTGGTCATGGGTGATGCTTTGGCAATCGCGCTGTTAGAAGCTCGTGGTTTTACCGCAGAGGAGTTTGCATTTTCGCACCCCGGAGGCAGTTTAGGCCGTCGTTTATTATTAAAAGTCGAAACGCTAATGCATTCTGGCGACGAAATGCCAAGAGTACTGCCCACAACTCTACTAGCAGAAGCACTGATGACAGTGACATCTAAAGGCTTGGGCATGACGACGGTTATAGATGAACAAGGCCAGCTGCAAGGCGTATTCACCGATGGTGATTTACGCCGCGCTATCGATAACGGTACAGACATTCGCCAGTGCGAAATTGCGAGCCTAATGACGGTTGGTGGCAAGACCACCAGCCCTGACTTATTAGCGGCTGAAGCGCTAACCGTGATGGAAGATAACCAAATCAACGCTCTCGTTGCGATGAAAGATGGCCTGCCCGTCGGTATTATTACTATGCACGACATGCTAAAAGCAGGTGTTATCTAAATGCTGCGTAAGCGCTTTCTATTATTATTTATTACTGCTGCCGTTGGTATTGGTCTTCTTTGGATTGAAGACTATACAAGTTCAAGCACGCAGGATAATAATGATGGCGCTTCTCTCTTGCCAGATTATTACGGCAAAGGTTTACGTAACCGAACATTTGATGTCAATGGACACTTTGAACGACAATTTAATGCACTTAGCTCTGTGCACTACCCCGCACTAAAATTGACTGAATTTACTCAGCCCAAAGTAAAAACAGTCTCCGATAAAGGTGAAGTATGGGTCATTCAATCCTTATCTGGCATTCATTATGAAGTTGATCAACGTCTCGTTTTGACGGAAGATGTACAACTTGCGCCGATTAATGATAATGAACGAAACACTAGCGAGAAAAGCATGGTCATTCGAACCAGCGAACTGACTCTTTTAAATCAGTCTAAGATAGCTAAAACCGACAAGCCTGTTGAGGTCATTAGTCTCAATGGTCGCATCGACGCTGTAGGTATGGTAATTAAACTGGATCAACAACGCGTAGAATTTTTATCACAGGTAAAAGCTATATATGCACCTTAATTATTTTTTCACAAGCATGTCTGCTGCGCTATTAACATGCATTAGCTTAAGTACTATTAATGTACATAGCTTAGAAAGTGATGCAAATGCTGCAATAACCATTCAATCTGATCGTGCTGAATTCGACCGTAAGTCTGGCACGGCTCTCTACGTAGGGAATGTCATTTTAGAACAAGGATCTTTATTGATTCATGCCGACCAAATTACGCTATTCAGTGATCAAGATCAGCGCTTAAATAAAGCCATAGCCGAAGGTAAGCCCGCTCGTTTTCAGCAGCTAATGGATGGAGATAGCGGCTTAACCAAAGCCCGTGGCCATACAATTACGTATTTAACACAAGAGAAAAACATTTCATTATTAAAAGATGCCGTACTAGAACAAGAAGGCAATTCTTTTAGTGGCAATAACATCGTCTACAATATGGTTAACGAAAGTGTCAGCGCCAAAGGTCAGACCAATACAAAGGCGACCCCTGATGGTAAACAGCCTAGCGGACGCATTAAAATGATCATCCAACCTGCTAAGCCAGCTGAGAGCCCAAAGAATGAAGACGCTTAAAGCCGCCAATCTCGCCAAAAGCTACGATGGACGTCAAATTGTTAAAGACGTATCAATGGAAGTTAAAAGTGGCCAGATCGTTGGTTTACTCGGTCCTAATGGCGCGGGTAAAACCACGTGTTTCTATATGATCGTGAACCTTGTACAGTCCGATAATGGAACCGTCAGCATTGATGACCAAGACATCAGTCATTTACCAATGCATGGTCGCGCCCAACAAGGTATTGGTTATTTACCTCAAGAAGCTTCAATTTTTCGAAAATTGTCTGTCGCTGATAACATTATGGCGATCTTGGAAACCCGTAGTGACCTGAATAAAAGCGAACGCAAAGAACAGCTAGAAAAGTTATTGAATGAATTTCATATCCAGCATATTCGTGCGAGCTTAGGTATGTCGCTTTCTGGAGGAGAGCGCCGACGGGTAGAGATTGCTCGAGCCCTCGCGGCTGAGCCTTCTTTTATTCTACTCGACGAACCTTTTGCCGGTGTTGACCCTATTTCAGTCGCCGACATTATGACTATCATTCGCCAGTTAAAGGACCGTGGTATTGGTGTATTAATCACCGATCATAACGTGCGCGAGACTCTCGCTATTTGTGAAAAAGCCTACATTGTCGGCGGTGGCCATATTATTGCTGAAGGCACCGCTGAAGAAATTTTGAATAATCAGCAAGTAAAAGATGTTTATTTAGGTCATGACTTCAAGCTTTAGCATATACTTAAAGTCAGCACACTGTATTATCGAATATTGAAATGTTTACAAAGCACCTCGATACTCGATGTATCATTATAATTTTTAAAGAGTGATTGCCCTACTGTATGAAAGCGTCATTGCAATTAAGAATCGGCCAGCAACTGACTATGACCCCGCAGTTGCAGCAAGCCATACGCCTGTTACAGCTCTCTACACTTGACTTACAAGCCGAGATTCAAGAAGCGCTTGAGTCCAACCCTATGCTTGAAGTGGAAGAGGTTGACCATCAGCCTACCACTAGCCCAAGTGAGCACACCGATCAACATGACTCCATCGCGAGTGCTGACTTAGATGGCAACCCCAGCAATGAGTCAAATTTTGAGACTAGCAGCCAAGATAATACGGCGGAGCCCTCAATAGAAGATCACCTAAACAGTGATACTATTCCAAATGCCGCAGCGGACGAACTGCCTGTTGATAGCCAATGGGAAGACTCCTATCAAGCCAATGCTGGAGTCAGCTCCAGCGCCGGTAGTAGTGATGACGACTTTGATCACGATGGTCGTAATAGCACCTCTGACAACTTACAAGATCACATCCTTTGGCAGCTTAATTTAACGCCAATGAGCCCGACGGATAACGAAATTGCACTAACTCTGATAGATGGACTTGGTGATGATGGTTATTTAACGGTTTCAATTGAAGATGTTCTTGAAAGCCTTGATGAATCACTTGAAGTTGAAGAAGACGAAGTCATTGCCGTATTGCATCGCCTACAGCAATTTGAACCCACCGGTGTCTTCGCTCAAGATCTACAAGACTGCCTGCTGCTACAGCTTAAGCAATTACCTGAAAGCACTCCTTGGCTTAATGAAGCAAAAATTGTTATCGAACACCATATCGCTTTGCTAGGCAGTAAAGACTATGCACAAGTCATGCGTAAAACTAAACTCAGTGAAGAAAACCTGAAAGAAGTTCTACGTTTAATTCAAGAATTGACACCCCGTCCCGGCGAACTAATAATCTCTGAACAATCGGAATACGTTATTCCTGATGTCATTGTTCGCAAAGTAAAAGACGAATGGCGTGTTGAACTTAATCCCGAAATCGCTCCCAAGTTGCGCGTCAACGCTGATTACGCGTCTTTAGTTAAACGCGCCGATAACAGCCCAGATAATTCTTATTTAAAAGACAATTTACAAGAAGCCCGCTGGTTTATTAAAAGCTTATTAAGCCGCAATGATACGTTATTGAAAGTCGCGACTAAAATTGTAGAATATCAAGAAGACTTCTTCGAGATCGGTGATGAGGGTATGAAACCTCTCGTTTTACACGACATAGCTGAAGCCGTCGAGATGCATGAATCAACAATATCTCGAGTGACTACGCAAAAGTTCATGCATACCCCACGAGGTATTTTTGAACTCAAATATTTTTTCTCTAGTCATGTCAGCACAGACAGTGGTGGAGAGTGTTCGTCAACGGCTATCCGTGCAATGATCAAGAAACTGATCGCCGAAGAGTCGCTAAAGAAACCTTTAAGTGACAACAAGATTGCTATTATCTTAGGAGATAAAGGCATTCAGGTTGCCCGTCGCACGGTTGCTAAATACCGTGAGGCTATGATGATTCCACCGTCAAACGAACGTAAGCGCTTATTGTAGAATTAGCCTAAACGCTCGTTACAAATGCTGAGTATGAGCATTTCGGTTGAATAACTATTGTTGTAAAGAAAGTCCAAAGGCTAACTAGGAGTAACTTATGCAAATTAACATCAGCGGTCACCACATTGAAATAACACCAGCTCTGCGTGAATATGCAGAGAGTAAGATTAAACGTTTAGAACATCACTTTGATCAAATCACTCGCGCAGATGTCACCCTGACGGTTGAGAAATCAAGACATAAAGCTGAATGCAACATGCATGTTAGCGGTAGCGATTTAAACGCATCGGCTGAAAACGAAAATGAAAATATGTATTCCGCAATTGATATGCTTTCCGATAAGCTTGATCGTCAATTACTCAAGCATAAAGAAAAACTCGTTGCCAGACACAAAGGCCAAGGCTAAAAATTGAAGGCTAAGCATTAAATGAACTCTGCGATTGATTCCATTTTGACCCCAGAGCGCACTGTAAAAAGTGCGCCGGTATCAAGCAAGAAAAAAGTATTAGAATACCTCGGTAGTTTTATTGCCGATCATATTCCAGAAAGCTCTGCTGACGATATTTATGAGCGCTTACTTAACCGTGAGCGCATGGGCAGTACCGGAATAGGTGAAGGTATTGCCATTCCTCACTGCCGCTTGAAGCAATGTGATAAAACTGTTGGGGTTTTATTGCAACTTGAGCACCCCATTGATTTTGATGCCATCGATAAACAGCCTGTTGATTTGGTTTTTGCACTATTAGTGCCTGAAGAAGCAACCGATGAGCACTTAAAAACACTGAGCATGCTGGCACAAAAATTGAGTCAAGCAGAGTATCGCGAAGCTTTACGTAACTCTCCTGATTCACAAGACCTCTATCAAAAAGCGATCTCTTAACTGACGATTAAACGTCACCGATTACGCCCAAAGAATTAAGGAAGACTCATGGACGCTGAAATGCGCTTAATCATCATCAGCGGTCGCTCAGGATCGGGGAAATCAGCGGCACTTAATGTATTAGAAGACCAAGGATTCTATTGCATTGACAATCTGCCGCTGGGCTTGCTATCGGCATTAATCGAACAAGCTCAACAACAGAAGTATCAGCCAAAAGTTGATAATGAAGTCTCCTTACAAAGACTTGCTGTAAGCATTGATGCCCGCAATGCCGCTCAAGACATGAGCCAATTCCCCTCAATTCTTAATAGTATTGAACAAGGTCCTTTTAAGGCTGAAGTTCTTTACCTAGATGCGAATAAAGATACATTAATGCAACGCTTTAGTTCGACGCGTCGCAAGCACCCGCTGACCAATAGCGATACTTCCCTGGATGAAGCATTAGAAAGTGAAGACAATTTACTGCATCAAATCCGTGATTTAGCAGACCTAAACTTAGATACCACACAGCTATCAGTGCATGAACTTCGTAGTTTGATTAAACTCCGTATTAGTAATAAAAAATCAGCGGACATGGCTCTACTATTTCAATCTTTTGGTTTTAAACACGGAATTCCCGTTGATGCAGACCTCGTTTTTGATGTGAGAAACCTTCCTAATCCTTATTGGGATCCTAATTTACGCCAATTCAATGGTCGCGACCCTCAAATCATTGCATTTTTGGAGAAAGAACCTTTAGTGCAAGAGATGCTGAAAGATGTTCAGCAATACCTTGAAAAATGGTTACCTAGCTTTGAGCTGGCAAATCGCAGCTACATGACCGTAGCCATAGGTTGCACTGGAGGCCATCATAGGTCAGTATTTATCTCAGAGTCTTTGACTCAGTTATTTACTTCACAGTTTGATAATGTACAAGTCCGCCATAGAGAGCTGCCTGATTTATGATTAAAACGAATACGCTCATCATTAATAAACTTGGACTCCATGCACGGGCTGCATCAAAGCTAGTGACGACCGCCTCTGCATACTCTAGCCAAATTAAAATTGGTCGTGAAGCACAAATGGCCGATGCAAAAAGTATTATGGCCGTGATGATGCTAGCTGCATGTAAGGGCACAGAACTATGCTTGGAGGTTGAAGGACAAGATCAGGATCTAGCCTGTGAAGCCGTCATCGATTTGATTAATCGCCGCTTTGATGAAGATGAATAATCATTTATCAGCAATAAACTGATTAACGCTTAAAAAACAGCTGCTTGGCACATAAATTTCCTCTCCTATGCTCATCTCCAGATAGCATACTGCCAGTATTCCAGCTAAAATAACTCACTTACTCCTGAATAATCACTTTAGTCATCTTCATTCAATAAGAGTTGCGCTATGGGCCCACTAAATCAACGCGCAAAAGCAAAACTGCATAGCATAAATGCCGCGCTTGAACGAGGTGGCGTATTAGACGTTAAGCGTACAATCAATACTGGTTTAGCCCCCGCTGAAGTGGCCCACCTCATTGAATCTTCACCTCCTAAAGTTCGAAAAATGCTATGGGAGTTGATTGAAAAAGAAAACGAAGGGGAAGTTCTCCAGCATCTAAGTGACGAAATTAGTGCTTCTTTCTTAAACGAAATGAGTGCCGCTCAGCTGGTAGACCTTACATCAGAACTTGATACTGATGACGTAGCCGATTTATTACAACAGCTACCTGCACACGTTAGTAATGACGTACTTCGTGGTATGGACAGCGCAGATCGAAGCCGACTAGAAGCTATTCTCTCCTATCCGGAAGATAGCGCAGGCGGCTTGATGAATACCGATACCGTGACGGTACGTCCGGATATCACCTTAGACGTCGTATTGCGATATTTACGCCGTCATCGTACGTTGCCCGAGATGACCGATAATTTACTGGTCATTAATCGCAGTCATGAGTTCATTGGAATTTTACCCATCAATAAATTATTGGTGAGTGATTTAAACCAAACCGTGCGTGAAGTCATGACGACTGATATACAAATCCTTCATGCCAGCATGGATGAAGAAGATGTTGCTAAAATATTCGAACGTCACGATTTAGTTTCTGCACCGGTGGTCGATAACCACGGTAAACTGATCGGCCGAATAACCATTGATGACGTGGTCGATGTAATTCGAGATACCGCTGATCACTCGTTGATGAGTATGGCGGGCTTAGATGAAGAAGAAGATACTTTTGCACCGGCGTTAAAAACAGGTCGACGTCGTGCTGTTTGGCTAGGAATTAACTTAATTACTGCTTTCATCGCATCTGCAGTAATTGGGCTATTTGACCAAACTATCGAGCGCTTAGTCGCGCTTGCGGTGCTCATGCCCATTGTTGCAAGTATGGGTGGAATCGCAGGAAGCCAAGTTTTGACACTGGTCATTCGTGGTCAAGCACTAGGACATATTAGCAGCAGTAACATTACTTGGCTGATGAACCGTGAATTAGCCGTAGGGTTTTTTAATGGCTTGTTATGGGCAACAGTCATTGCTGGCATTACATTTTTTTGGTTTAACGACCCCTTATTAGCAGCCATTATTGCCGCTGCTATTATTATTAACTTATTAGTCGCTGTTCTTAGTGGAGCAGCGCTTCCAATTATACTGAAACGCCAGCGCATTGATCCTGCGCTTGCTGGAGGCGTGATACTTACGACTATTACTGATGTCGTAGGTTTCTTCTCCTTCTTAGGTTTAGCCAGTATATTTTATTTATAGAAGGCAGCTTTATCATGGCTAAGAAAAAGAAAGACCCGTTCGCGGAAGAAATTGAATACGAGATTGTCAGCAAATCAGAAATGAAGCGCGACATGATAGAACTGCAAGAATTAGGGGAGCGCATTGTCGCCCTACCTATTAAAAAGTCAATGGAATTGCCATTATCTGAAATGATGAAGGCCGCTGTACGTGAAACCGACCGTGTGGGTAAGAACGAAGCTATGCGTCGCCATATGCAATACATAGGTAGACTCATTCGCAGTGAAGATATTCCGAAAATTCGTGAAGCGTTAGATTTATTAGACCCTTCTACTGAATCTTATGGTCGTGTAACGGGTCAGCAGGAACAGTGGCGCACTCGTTTTATTAAAGACCCGGATGCCATTGTTGCTTTTATCGAGCAATTTCCAAATGTTAACCGACAGCACATGCGTACCTTAATACGCAATGCAGCAAAAGAGATGAGTGGTGAGTCACCAAAGCCTGGTAGCAACTACAAAAATCTTTTCAAAGCGATTAAAGAACAGTATAACGAAAAAAATGACTAGCACTTACACTAAGCTCCCTATAAGAGCCTAGCTTGCTACTGCTAATCACCCGTATTAAATTTTACGCTGGTGATTAGCAATCGGTATGACACGTCGAATACGCCTTACCTCTTCTAAATCAATCTCAGCACAGCTAAAGCCTTCCCCTGCTGGAAGCTCACTCAAGATCTCTCCCCAAGGAGATATCACCATAGAGTGGCCAAAGGTGCGTCGTTTTTCATCATGCTGCCCCCACTGGTTAGACGCGACAATATAGCATTGCTGCTCAATGGCTCGCGCTTGTAATAATGGCTGCCAATGCGCTTTACCAGTTGTTTCAGTAAAGGCAGCAACCACTGAAATAATATCAGCACCGGCTTTACGCAAACGATCAAATACATAAGGGAAGCGAAGGTCGTAGCAAATCGTTAAGCCAACATTACCATAAGGTGTAGGGAATACTTTTATTTCAGCACCTGATAAAAACATATCAGACTCACGGTATCGACCTTGCGCATCATCGATATCCACATCAAACAAATGAATTTTGTCGTAAAAACCTAGCTCTTTACCTTGGTCATCATAGAAATAACAGCGTGGATATACTTTACTTTCTTGGGGATTCAAAACGGGAATCGTACCGCCGATTAAATACACTTTATATTCTTTTGCCCAAGACGACATACGGCTGCGCAAATTACCTGACGATGTCATTTCTTGCTGACCTAGCGCTAAATATTTTTGACTGTCGTAACATGCAAATACTTCGGGTAAGGCAACAATATTCGCACCCTTTTCCGTAGCGTTTTTTATTTGCACCTCAATCGCGGCTAAGTTTGCTTCTACATCAGGCCCAGTGGTAATTTGCACAGCGGCCACATTAGCCTTTAGATTATTGCTTTCAATTTTACCCATAGTTAGTCATCTTCTCCTAGACCAAAAATATCCAAAAATCGATTTTTAAAACTACGACTTTCTTTACCTTCTAAATCATTATCAAATGCTTGGTCAATTTTCATCTTGGGGTTTTCGACGGTGCCAGTGATTGCATAGCTGGCACTGGTAAACTGCTCTAGCTCCTCACCAATGAGTTTCTCTGTCACGTAAATTGCTCCGGCAATTTGCGGTGCTAAGCCAGCCAAAACGGCAACCAAAGGCAAGCTACTCGTAATAGGAAAGGTAACCACTAATTTTTGATCAATTTCATTATTATTAAAATTGACTGTTCCACTGGATTGAAACTTTGCAGAAGGACCATCAATCCAAAGCGGATCGGCAAATGTCGCTACTCCATTCTCAATAGATAAGCGTGTTTTTAAAATATCAAACACAACACCGGACTCATATAAGTCAGAAAAGTCGAGCTTTAATCTCCGGCTAATAGAGTTGAAGTTCAATACCCCAAAGACCTTTAATGCACCAGCATTATCACTGACTAAAACTCCGTCTTTAAGACTCACCTTAGCCAAGCCACTTAAACTGCTATAATTGAAGCGGGCTGGGGAACCCTGCCAAGTTAAGTCGACATCAAATCTTGATTTTTTAGCCTCTACCGATGCAGCTTTACGAAAGGCTCGCTGGCTATCACCTAAATTGTTACTGTGTATACGCAATAAATTTAAGTGAGTGCTATGGCCCAGCTCATCTTTGCGCCAATCAATATCCCCTTTAATAACTAAGGACTTAGATAATGAATCATTAATATGAATCTTTGTTAATTCATCCTGTTGACGCATTTCCATATCCCAGCGGCCAAAGTTACTGGTCCCCAAAAACACCTCAGCTACTTTCAAATCAGTATTAGGAATCCATTTTGGATCAAAATCTATTAAGGGATCTATTGTTTCAGAGGCACCAAACTTTATGTCTTTATTAGGATCACTCTCTGCAACAGGCATGTGTATATAATCAAGGTCCATTTCTATTGCATGACTAACAAGATCGTCAGGCAACATGATTTTTCCTTTCATTAGTTCACTGTCTAGAACGAAGTCCCACTGATTCCATTTATAATCACCAACTATATGGCTAGGTCCCATCATTTGCTGCCAAGCATTCAGCTCAGGAACTGATAAATCAATATGAGTTAAAACGGCTGATTTTTTTCCAGCAGTAACATCATCATTCACTTCTGGCTTGATTCTATGCCAGAACTTCCACCAAGATTTTGCATTAATTTCATAAGGGATATTACCAGTGATGCTTAGCCCTTCATCACTCGGCAAGAACGTTTGGGTTGTTCCTAAATAGACTTGCCCACGCTTCAAAGCCCCTTCTTCTAATGCCATTACACCATTTGCCAATTCGCCATAGCGAAAATCTATTCGCAAATCTCTTGTCTTCTTAACTGACATTTTAAAAGGTAATATTTCTTCACTTTTTTTAGTAAAAGGTAAAGGGGCATCAATCTCAATCCCACGTAAATCACTTACAATATTTAATAACATGCCACCCCGCTCCGGTGGACGTATTTGAAGATCTAGTTGATAACCTAACTCCCCCGCAATAGGTTTAAGCAAGAATAGAGGTAGCCAGTTTTTTATCGACTCACTTTTAGCATTGCCCTGCGCATTAATTTTAATATCGAATCCAGATTCAGCGACCGTAGACTGAATATTAGCGGTAACTAAACCATCAAAAGTTTTTCCCTGTAATTCTTTCGCGGATAGTCCAAGTGCAGAATCAAATTCAATGATGCCTTTCATATTTTTAAAGGAAACATCTAAATCAGTGACATCCACATCCACTTTTTTCAACTGGCTATTTATTCGAATCTTCGGGGCTTTATTGGAATCTGATAAAGAAAACTGAGCATACAATTCACTTTCAACGGTTCCTTTTGCTTGCCAATAATCAAATGCACCACTGACCTCTTTCTGCAGCGGAGTTTGAGTAAAGTACTTAATGCTTTCACTTGCATCACCGGTTAATTTTCCTCGTAATGTCATCACCGTATTTTTTTTATTATCACTGCGAACTTTAATTTGAGTCGTATTCGGCACCAACTCACCGCCCAACGTTGCCGCTCGCTGCACCCAGATATCCACATTAGGAACATCAACCATGATGTTCGCTTTCACTTGAGAAATCTTAGGCCAACCAAAAAGATAGGTTAAATCTGTATTCTGTATATCGCCATAGAATTGAATTGTTTGGCTATTAGCAGCTATTTCAGGCATCAAACTGCTAGAAAAAATAAAACTGGCTTGCTTCGCTTGGCCTGATATTATATTTTCATTTAACCAACTCGATACGTCTGGGGCAGCATCCGTCGGCACAAAAACGCCTTGATCCATTAAATCTAAATTTTTAATTCCCAATAATAAATTCAATTGCGGCTCTAACTCACCTACCTCCTCTCGCTCAAGCGGAACATAAAGAGAGAAACCTCCATTTAGAAGGGTTTTCTTATAATTTGCCCGAAGATTAGGAGAAACTAATCTTAAATATTCGGGGGTAATTTGCCAGAAAATGTCACTATTGAAATGGGTTAATGGCCAGCCATTATCATAGAGTGCTGGAAAGTGAAGTGTGGCATCAATATTTCTAGTTTGAAGTAGGCCTTTTTTGTCATTAAAATCTAAGGTCGCTGTTAACTCATCGACAGAGGGGATACCTTCCCAGCCCTGAATACTAACATTGTCTAAATCAAGACTTATACCCCACTGCCAATCCTGCTGAGGGATTATGTTAATTCTTACTTGCTCGACTAGCCCCGTCGGCTGAAGGTTAATAATATAGTCCATGTACTCTTCCGAGAGAACTTGGAAGTCTTCCAGCCAAAAAGAAGTTTGAGCTAAATCAATTTCATTTAAAGCTACTTGTACGCCACCCGCTATATTCGGTAACCAACTAATACGACCACTAGGATTTGGAGGTACGACATCCGATAACCATTCAACATGGCTATCAAACCATAAGTGCCAATCGTCTCCACTTCGACGTCCTGCCAACGTTATGCGGCCTTCTTGAAAACTGATATCTTTTTGCTGATCAGCGCTGGATTTTAATACTGAGAACTCTGGCACATCGACAAAACCATCCAGATTTTCTATGCGCCCATTCTCTACATCAACCCAGAGACGTGCACCGGCTGAAAGTTTATCAACTTGCCAAGCCGAACTATAATTTGGTATCCATGGCTGCCATGACTGAGTTGCAAGCTCTAAATATCCCCTTCCATTATGGTCCGTAAAATCCCATAAATCGCCCTCGACTTCAAATTGCGTTTTCAAGCGCGCTGCACTTTCTCCTAATTGAAATTCACCATCTAGAACGTGTTGAAGTCCTTGGTTACGTAAACGTAAATCTAATATTGTTATCTGTTTTTCAGCTTGATTATTAGCGTGAATAGAAACATGCCAATTGTATAAATGAATTTCTCCCTGCTGCCCCAATAAGTCTAACCAAAGAGGCTTATCTCCTGACCAAAAATCTTTACCCGGCTGACTATCACTCTTTGGCGTCAGTAAGAATTTACTCAAATACCAATTATTATCTTTGTCTTGGGAAAAAGGGAGGCGCACTCCAGACAATTTAATTTTATCAAACACAGGGACACGGTGAAAAAGGCTCGCACTGACATCCAGCTTTGCTTCTAAGCGTTGAATTTTAAATCCCTGCTCAGATTCTCCAAGCTGAATATTATTGACCTGTATGCGGGGAGAAAACCAAGCCCAATCACCTTGTAAAGATTCAATATCTACGGCAATACCAAGCTGGTCACTTAATATCTGCTCAATATCTGGCTCTAACATTTCAACCAAGGGAATTAGCTGTCGACCCAAACTGGTATACAGCGCAAGCAAGACTAGGCACACAACGCCTGTCAGCCAAAACTGAGTCCAGATCAATCGTAATATGCGCATCATGATAAAACGCGCGATTTAAGGCAAAATGATGTCATACTGATCCTGAGTATAATTAGGCTCAACTTGAAGCTTAATTGTTTTCCCCATAAAGGCCTCTAAGTCCGCAAGACTACTAGAGTCTTCATCTAATAATCGATCAATAACAGCCGCTGAAGCTAATACTAGGTAACTACTTGCATCATAAGCCCGCTCTTCGCGTAATATTTCGCGAAAGATGTCATAACAAATAGTTTCTGCCGTTTTAACTGTGCCACGACCATCGCAACAAGCACACGCTTCAGTAAGCATCTGCCCTAAACTTTCCCGGGTGCGCTTTCGAGTCATTTCGACTAAGCCAAGATCTGAGACACCGCTAATTTTTGTTTTTGCATGATCTTTTTCTAATACTTTCTCAAGCATCCGGTGAACTTGACGCTGATGCTCAATATCAACCATATCAATAAAATCGAGTATAATAATGCCGCCAAGATTACGTAATCTTAACTGACGGCCAATAGCCGTTGCCGCTTCTAAATTCGTTTTGAAAATTGTTTCTTCTAAATTTCTACGACCGACAAATGCTCCGGTATTAACGTCAACGGTCGTCATCGCTTCCGTTTGGTCAATCACAAGATAGCCGCCGGATTTCAGCGGAACTTTACGCTCCAATGCTCGTTGCATTTCGTCTTCAATACCATAAAGGTCGAGAATAGGTCGCGGTCCTGAGTAATATTCTAGTTGCGGGAGAATCTCTGGTACGAACTGCTCGACGAATTTTTCCACTCGCTGATACGTTTCTTTCGAATCAATTAATACCCGCGTGATTTCTGGGCGTGAATAGTCACGCATCGTACGCAATAACAAAGGCAGCTCGTCATAAACTAAGCTAGGGACTTTGGCGCCTTTTAAGCGCTCACCCAAGGTTACCCAGAGCCGCTTCAAATACCGTGTATCAGCATTAATTTCTTCTTCACCAGCACCCTCCGCGGCAGTGCGTAGAATAAATCCGCCTTTATCGGTGAGTTCTTCCTTGGCAATACTGTTGGCAACCAACGCTCTCAAACGATCTCGCTCTTCTAAACCGTCTATACGCTGCGATACACCGACATGATCAGTATCAGGCATGTAGACCAAATAACGAGAAGGAATGGCTAACTGATTAGTTAAACGCGCACCTTTACTCGAAATAGGGTCTTTAGTGACTTGCACCACCAGCGATTGTCCCTGATATAACAGACTCATAATAGGCGTTTTAGCATCACCACCAATAATATCCGATGCATGAATGAAACCTGCCCGCTCTAATCCTATATCAACAAACGCAGCCTGCATTCCTGGCAATACTCTTACGACTTTACCTTTATAAACATTTCCCACTAGGCCACGTAAATGCTCGCGCTCAATGAATACTTCTTGTAGCACACCATTTTCAACCACGGTTACTCGGGTTTCAGTTGGGGTAACGTTTATTAATATCTCAGCTTTCATAAAGTATTCTCAACGCTGGCATTCGATGATTCTTGCCAATACGCTATATTAAATTGGTTGAGTAACTGCGCGGTTTCGCATAAGGGCAAGCCAACAACATTGCTATAACTTCCCTCGAGTGCCTCGACAAATACTGCGCCGAGCCCTTGTATTCCATAACTACCCGCTTTGTCTTGAGGCTCACCAGTATGCCAATAAGCTTCAATTTCAGAATTTGATAACGATCGAAATATAACTTTAGTTGTGACAACTTTTTGCAGAATTTTATCCGCGCTATGAAAGCCAATCGCTGTCATAACAAGATGCTCTCGTTCAGAAAGCTGCTTTAATATTTCTTTTGACTGGCTCAATGAGTCAGGCTTAGCCAGTATCTGACCTTCACAAACAACCGTTGTATCCGCTGCTAGAATGACATGATTAACTCTTTTCTCTGCAGATAATAGTTCATATCCTGCGGCCGCTTTTTCTTTTGCCAAACGCAGTACGTACTGCCTAGCATTTTCATTAGGTTTAACGTCTTCATTAATATCAATGCTGAGCTGAGTAAAAGGCACACCGATTTGCTGTAATAACTCTTTACGTCGAGGCGAGGTTGAAGCTAAGACTAAGTACTGGCGCATAATATCATCTCAATTTTCGATACGAACTAGACAACAACAGATATAGCCAAGGCCATACTAAAGCGCTCACTAAAGCTGGCAACCACAAAGATAAAGGTTTATGCATATCATCCGTTGACATCGTTGCCCAATAAATCACTAATTGATAGCAACTTACTAATAGAAAGATAACACCAGCTTGCTGGGCAACATTAAAAACCCTCAGTCGCTGATACATAAGTTGAAGTGCATAGAGTATGGCGGCAAAACCGACTACCGAGCCACCTAGCAGAATCCCTTGCTGTACGTCTAGCAATAACCCTAACGGCCATACCCACCAGAAGTTGATCAATTTTGGCGCTTGCAGCTGCCAAAAGATAAAGATCAGGAGTACCCATTCAGGGACAAACCAAGCCATAAAATCTACAAGAGGGAAATACTGAAGAATAAAGCCCATACAAAACGTTAGAACTAAAAAGACATAGCCTCTGGATAGCATTATTTCTGCTCCCATAAAACTTTCGGTGGTACTCGATTCGCATCGTCACTGAACACTAATAACATATGGCGACTTCGATCCAATTGCGCGCTTGGCGTTGCTGTCACGACAGCAAAAGCTTTACCTGGAAAATGTTCGACGTTAGCCACCCTTGCTACTGGATAACCTCTCGGGTAGCGGCCACCTAAGCCTGAACTGATTAACGAATCACCGACTTCAATATCAGCGGTATCCGGTACATAAATCAAATTAAGCTCACCTAATTGACCAGACCCTACGGCTATCGCACGTACTCCGTTACGATTAACTTGCACAGGTATCGCATGATTTGAGTCGGCAATTAATAGAATGCGGCTGCTATGAGGTAGAACATCGATAACCTGCCCCATCAATCCATGACTGTCTAATACCGGCTGGCCAATAAAGACGCTATCTTCACTGCCCTTATTGATTATTATTTGCTGGCTAAAAGGATCGGGGTCTACCGCCACTAATTCAGCCACGATGACGCTCTCATCGATTCGGTCTGTAGTGCCTAGCAGTTCTCGTAATTCGAAATTTTCTGTTTCTAATGAAATCAGTCGTTGTATCTTTTGACCAAGAATTAAATTACGCGCCGATAGCTCAGCATTATCAAGCTCTAGCTGCTGTCGACTTTTCGCAGAATCGCCAAACCAATCAGCCAATACAGAGGGCGCCGAAGCAATTTGATGCAGGGGATAAAGTGCGTATCCCAATCCATGACGTACCGGTTGAAACAGCTGACTATGACTATCTAGCCACATAAGTGCGAGCGACAGACAAAAGATACCGACCAAGCGCGAGGCATGTAATGGGGTTATTCCAACAGGGGATTTAATAACCTGATCCTTTTTCAATCCACGTTCGCTTAACTATACAAGGAAAGTGCTAAATAGGATAAGGAAATAGGCTAAAGGTGCGATAAAATCACGCCTCTAGCCCTTTGAGCTGACTTGCTAAAGCGGGTTTAACTTATTGGTCGACTGCCAATAATTCAAGCTCAGCTTCGCTAGCCTTTTCTAGGAACATACCGCCGCCACGAGCAACACATGTTAGAGGATCATCAGCAACCAAAACAGGCAAACCTGTTTCTTCACTTAATAACTTATCTAGATCGCGTAATAATGCGCCACCACCCGTCAATACCAAACCACGCTCAGCAACATCGGATGCTAATTCTGGTGGCGCTTGTTCTAATGCGCCTTTAACAGACTGCACAATAGATGCTAAAGACTCTTGCAAAGAATCTAATATTTCATTGGAGTTCAAAGTAAAACTGCGCGGAATACCTTCGGCAAGATTACGGCCACGAACATCAATTTCGCGAACTTCTCCGCCCGGGTAAGCTGTACCAATTTCTTGCTTAATACGCTCTGCCGTAGCTTCGCCAATTAAGCTGCCATAGTTGCGACGCACATACGCGACAATCGCATCATCAAAACGGTCACCGCCGACTTTTACAGACTCGGCATAAACAACACCACTCAAAGAAATAATTGCGATTTCAGTAGTACCACCACCGATATCAACAACCATTGAGCCGCGTGCTTCTTCAACAGGAAGACCTGCTCCGATTGCTGCCGCCATAGGCTCATCAATCAAATAAACTCTGCGAGCGCCCGCACCTAATACTGATTCACGAATGGCTTTGCGTTCAACTAGCGTCGCTTCATGAGGAACACAGACCACCACTCGAGGACTTGGCGATAAAAAAGAATCCTGATGAACGATTTTAATAAAATGCTGCAGCATCTTTTCGGTGACTTCAAAATCAGCAATTACACCGTCTTTTAAAGGACGAATTGCTCGAATATTGCCAGGTGTACGACCTAACATTCTTTTTGCGTCAGTTCCGACTGCGGCAACACTTTTTTGATTTCCCTGTAATCGAATGGCCACAACCGATGGCTCATTCAATACGATTCCCTTCTCTTTTACATAAATCAGGGTATTAGCGGTGCCTAAATCGATAGACAAATCACTAGAAAAAAGACCTCTTACTTTTCTGAACATTGGTAAATTCTCAACTGAATAAAGTGTTCCCGAGCAATACGACAAGGAACTTAGCTACAAAATTGGCTTAACTCTAGCAATGGTGCGACCTTTCGGCAAGCTTCCATATCACAACTTGTGCATTAATCAGCAAGTTAGTTTGTCTACATGGGCCACGGACTCAATAAGCGCTAAAATCCTACGACTATATGTGGTAACTTATCGCCTTTAAAAATGCCCTTTATAACGTGCATCAACAAGCTAAATTAGCCTTGGTAGCAAGTTGCTGAATAAACAGTGGAGTAGCCCCATGTCTTTGGACACGAATCAGGTTCTCGCAATCGCCGATCTTTCGCGTTTGCAAATAGACGAAAAAAGTATCGCCGAGTTTCAAACTAATTTATCCAATGTTTTGGATTTAGTGGATCAGTTACAAGCGGTTGATACCACTGGCGTAGAGCCAATGGCACATCCAATGGATGCTGTTCAGCGTTTGCGCGCAGACGTTGTCACGGAAGAAAATAACCGTGAGAAGTTTCAGAAGATCGCCCCGAGCACCGAAAAAGGCCATTATCTAGTGCCTAAAGTTGTTGAATAACAGAGCTAAGAAATAGGGATTCATTATGCATAACAAAACCTTGGCTCAAATCTCTCAAGATTTACAAGCCGGCGAATATTCAAGTGTTGAAGTCACCCAACACTTTTTGGACCGTATCAAAAATTTAGACGGCCAATACAATAGCTTCATTACCGTCACTGACGAAAAAGCTCTAATACAAGCCAAAGCGGCAGACGAATTGCGCGCGGCGGGTAATGCCAACGAATGGACGGGTGTGCCGATGGCACACAAAGATATTTTTTGCACCGAAGGTGTTCGCACCAGCTGCGGCTCGAAGATGTTAGATAAGTTCATCGCGCCTTATGATTCAACTGTTGCTGACAATTTCAATCAAGTTGGCGCCGTCTCTTTGGGTAAAACCAATATGGACGAGTTCGCCATGGGCTCTTCTAGCGAAAGCTCTTTTTACGGTGCTGTTAAAAATCCGTGGAACGCAGAGCATGTTCCAGGTGGTTCTTCCGGTGGTTCAGCGGCAGCAGTTGCTGCACGCTTAGCTCCAGGGATTACTGCAACCGATACCGGTGGTTCGATTCGTCAGCCCGCGTCTTTTTGTGGCGTAACGGGTATCAAGCCAACTTACGGTCGCGTATCTC
>Ga0209396_1000782_pt1 | contig 36640 bp, 32 predicted proteins | sample GOMGulsemesocosm_6_FD_184638 | JGI IMG/M metagenome (GOLD analysis project Ga0209396, IMG submission 184638) | Methane-oxidizing microbial communities from mesocosms in the Gulf of Mexico - GOM8C Gulf of Mexico (SPAdes) (version 2) | ecosystem: Environmental > Aquatic > Marine > Cold seeps...
TGAATATACTCCAATCAAAATGTTATTCAACCATTAAGTTGAATATATAAATTTTCAATAGTAAAATAACCACGATCAAACAAGCATTTTTCTAGGCGCCTGTTGGGCTTGACCGGTGTTGCGAGAAACGCAGATTTAGGACAGATTTTTGCTCTATTGAGGCGAACAAATTGTCTAGAGCAATTTATCATGTCAGCCCCGAAGGGGTGAAGCACAGGGACTTGCTGATTAATAGCGCGCTATTTAACGAGAAAGAGTAGAAAACATGGCTAAATTCTGATTTTCCGCAGTAGCTTAGCGTTAAACCCGACAAGCCCCTAGCTCGAGTATTGCTTTAGTGCTAGTTTGCACCGTGAAAAATAACCCACCAAGGATTACCCAATTTGCACACTCTTTCTCAGTTACGCAGCGGCGAATTATTAGGGATTAAGCGATTAACCCTCAGCGAAAATTTAACGCAATTTCCACTAGAAATTTTAACGTTAAAAGACAGTTTAGAAATTTTAGACCTCTCGAACAATCAGCTGACAACTTTGCCGCAAGAGATTTGCGCGTTAAATAAACTGCAAATATTATTTGCATCAAACAACTTATTTCGAACTTTACCTGAAGTATTAGGGCAATGTACGAGCTTAGAAATGATTGGCTTTAAGTCTAATAACATTAACCAAGTACCAGAGAAATCCCTGCCATTAAAACTACGCTGGTTAATTCTAACGGGGAATTCAATTGAGCAATTACCTGAATCTTTAGGCGAGCGCCCTAGACTGCAAAAACTTGCACTAGCGGGAAATCAGTTAACCTCCCTCCCTAAAAACGTTGATCAATTACATAATCTTGAATTAGTGCGTATTTCTGCCAATAATCTAGAACAATGCCCCGACCAATTACTGAATTTACCAAAACTTGCCTGGATCGCTTTTGCAGGAAATCCGTTTTGTCGCTCTCAATCTAACCATCAATCTGTGCCTATGCTTAGTGCGACAGATTTCAAATTAGAGCAGGTACTAGGTCAAGGTGCTTCAGGGGTTATTTCACAAGCCGTTTGGCAAAAAGAACAAACTCCTTTCCCTCAAGAAATTGCCGTCAAAGTATTTAAGGGTGATGTGACGACTGATGGTTACCCAGAAGATGAACTGCAAGCTTGTCTAAAAGCCGGTAATCACCCCAATCTTATAAAATCTATAGCTCAAGTTAACGAGCCCGATTGCCTAGCATTAGTGATGAATTTAATTCCACGTCGTTATACAAATTTAGGTTTACCACCGAGCTTTAAAAGCTGCACCCGCGATACCTTCCCAGCAGGCTTTCGCTTATCTATTGATCAAATAGAGAAAATTGTAAAACAGATAAAAGATGTGTTTGAACACTTGCATAGCAATAAAGTTTGCCATGGGGATTTATACGCACACAATACTTTGTTTGATGAGCAAGCGAATATCATCTTTGGTGACTTTGGCGCGGCCTCTATGTATCACATGCTCAATGAGTCCCAACAAGTAAAGATCAAACAGATTGAAAAAAGAGCATTAGATTACTTTATTGATGATTTATTAAGTGTTTGTGCAATAGCCGATAGCGAGAGTGATGGTTTTAAAAAGCTGAGAAAGTCTGTCAGTCTTTAATCACTAGCATTCCAGCTTCTCACATAGAGTGCGCCCTAAGTGCGCCACGCCTTTGGCATCATGGGTGTTAGCGCCAGTAATTTTTTGGTGTATTGAGCACTGGGGGCATCAAACAGATCTTGAGTTTTACCTGATTCCTCAATCAGCCCATTGCGTAGCACCACCATATCATCCGCCATCTGCCTAACCACGCTAAGATTGTGACTGATAAACAATATGCTCAGACCAAATTTTGACTGCAAATCTTTCAGAAGATTGAGAATTTCAGCTTGAATGGAGACATCCAGTGCTGAGGTGGGTTCATCGCAGATCAAAAAACGCGGTCGTGCTAGTAACGCCCGTGCTACCGCGATGCGCTGTCGTTGCCCACCTGAAAATTGATGAGGATATTTATCAATAGCATCGCTGGGCATACCGACCAGTTCAAGCATAGAGAGCACTAGCTCCCGACGCCTGCTAGGGGATTTTTCTAAGCCGTAGAACCACAGCGGTTCCGATAAAATAGTGCTAATACGGTGACGAGAATTCAAGCTTGAATACGGATCTTGAAACACCATTTGAATCATCCTGCGCGAGGGGTGATGCCTACTACGTTTGTTCCCCGCAGGTAAGGTTTCTTCACCCAAGTACATCTGCCCTGATTCGGGCACAATCAACCCTGTAATCACTTTCGCAAGCGTTGATTTACCAGAACCGCTTTCCCCGACTAGTCCTAAAACGCTCCCTGGGAGTACCTCTATATTAATATTTTGCAAGGCTTTAAATGCACTCGGTTTTTGCCACAAAGAAGTGCGTGTTCCGGCAAAGCTCACATTGAGATTTTCAATAGATAAACCCACTTTTTGTGTTTGTTGTCCCCCTTCAAGCAACCACTGCTCAGCAAAATTAGCAGTGCTTGAACCCTCCTTTTCTACCCCTTCAAGTGACGGCACTTTGAACCTATCTATCTTGTGGTCTAGTGGTGGCACTGCATCCATCAGGGCGCGGGTATAAGGATGTTGTGGATTTCCTAATACTTGTGCGGTTTCGCCTGACTCAACCACCTTGCCACTGCGCATAACGCTCACCCGATCTGCAATCCTTGCAATAACCCCTATATCGTGGGTAATCAATATAAAGCCTATTTTACGTTTGTCAGCCAAAGTGCGCAGTAAATCCAATACTTGTGACTGTACTGCGACATCCAGCGCTGTCGTGGGCTCATCTGCAATAATCAGTTCAGGGTTAGTACACAGCGCTAGCGCAATGACGACGCGCTGACGCATCCCGCCTGAAAATTGATGGGGCCAAGCTTTTATTCTAACAGCCGCCTCTTTAATGCCTATTTCTTCAAGCAGTTCAATCGCGCTGTTACGCGCCTCATTGACTGAGACTTTACGATGCGCCATGATTGTTTCAATCAACTGATCTTCAACGGTCATTAAAGGGTTGAGACTAGTTTGTGGATCTTGAAATATCATCGATATTCGCTTGCCGCGCATTGCGTGAGCTTCGCGAGCATTGAGAGCACGCAAATCTGTACCGCCTAATATGATAGAGCCAGCAGAGACATATCCCGGTGTTTGCAAAAGGCTAATCACAGCGGCACCTAAAGTAGACTTTCCCGCCCCACTCTCACCCACTAAACCATGAATTTCTCCCGCAGCGACACTAATAGAGACATCTTCTATCGCTACAAAGTCACCAAAGCGCGTCGGAAATCGTACCGTTAAATTTTTCACATTCAACATGATTAACGTAGCCCCGGGTTAAATACATCACGTAAAAAATCACCGAGCGTATTGATTGAAACCACCAGCGCCACCAAAAACAACGTCGGTATCCATAAAATCCACCACTCACCAGATAACATAAATTGCATGCCAATGCGGATTAATGTACCAAGGGACGGGCTGTCAGCGGGCAGACCAATACCAAGAAAAGACAAGGTCGCCTCCAGCAAAATGGCAGAGGCCAAATCAACCGTCATTATCACCAATAGAGGCCCTAGTATATTCGGCAGAATATGCACCAGCATAATCCGTATCGGGCGCTGGCCCATAATGATCGCCGCGTGCACGTATTCTTTATTCATCTCTACAAAGGTCGAGGCGCGTGCTGTACGGGCAAAGTTAACCCATAGTGATAATGCTATTGCCAGTGTCAAAACACTCACCCGTAAGCTCTGTTGCATTTCTGGCGGTAATATACCACGGGCAACACCGTCGATAAGTAGTGCCGTCAAAATGGCAGGTAACGCCAATTGAATATCGGCAATACGCATCACTATGGCATCAAAGCGACCTCCGTAAAACCCCGCTGCCACCCCTAAACCGACACCGAGTACAGTCGCTATTACCATTGCCGATAAACCAATTAATAATGAGAGCCTAGCACCGTAAAGAATTGATGAGACCATATCGCGGCCCTGATCATCGGTGCCTAAGCTAAACTTTGCAACACCTCCCTCTTCCCATACCGGCGGCAGCAACCCGTCCATTAAACTAAATGAAGCTAAATCATAGGGATTAGTTGGGGCTATCCAAGGAGCGAGTGCTGCGCCTAAAAAAATCAGCACAGCCACTAGCGCCGAGACCATGACCGCGGGGCTGTGAACAAACAGCCAAAGTCCTTCTGAGCGTTTAATAAAATTTTTCATGATACGTCCTTAACCCGCAATCGCGGATCAATAGCCACATACAAGAGGTCGACTATCAAGTTCACCACCACAAAGAAAAAGGCGATCACCACCAAATAGACTCCCATCACTGGAATATCGACAAAACGAATCGATTCTAGAAATAACAGCCCCATACCAGGCCACTGAAAAACGCTTTCAGTCACGATAGAAAAAGCAATAACCCCGCCAAATTGCAGACCAATTATAGTGATAACGGGCACCATGGTATTGGCGAGTGCATGCCTAAAATACAGCCGCCCCATAGGCACACCACGAGCGGTGGCAAAACGAATGTAGTCCGAGCGCATCACATCCATCATCTCAGCGCGCACTAAACGCATTGTGAGAGTCAGCTGATAAACGCCTAAAGTGAATGCCGGTAAAATGAGTGCACGCCAACCCTCTAGCGTAAAAAAAGAGCTCTCCCAGCTGCCAATTTGCACTGTACCACCTCGACCAAATGTGGGTAGCCAGCCCAACTGCACGCCAAATAAGAAAATTAACATGATACCGATAACAAAAGTGGGGATAGATACCCCGACCAATGTGGTCATCAAAATAGCTTGCGTGACCACTCCTCTGGGGCGTAATGCCGTATAGACACCTGCGGGTATACCGACAAACAGCGAAATGATCAGCGCAACGATACCTAATTCCAGAGTCGCAGGGATACGGCTAGTAATCATCTGCGCTACGGGCTGTCGGGTGCGAAAAGAAAAGCCAAAATCGCCTTGCAGCATATCACTGGTAAAGCGAGTAAACTGCAACACAAAAGGGTCATTCAAACCTAGCTCTTGGCGCAGACGCGACTGATCCTCGACGGAGGTTTCAACCCCTGTCATTTGGGTGATGGGGTCCCCGACAAAACGAAACAGAGAAAAAGCCAAAAAGGCCACGGCCAGCATCACAAAAACTGATTGTACCAGCCGTTTCAAGATGAAATAAAACATCGCTTAGCTACCTAAGTACGATCAATTTACTTTGACCCAACGCAACAAAAAGAAGTTATCTGCGCGTTGTGTCATTTGCACATTGTCTTTCGCCGCCCAAATGAGAGGCTGAGTGTACAGTGGAATATAAGCCACTTCTTTTTGGGTAATGCTCACCACTTCATCGATCATGGTTTGACGCACCGTTGGGTCTATCTCCTGCTGAATATTTGGTAGCAACTCATCGACACGGGCATTTGAGTAGTTGCCAAAGTTCCATGACCCCAACTTTTTATCGTTGTCTTGGCTGTGCATTAAAAAGCGAATGGGATGTTCCATATCAAAAGTGCCCGGAGACCACCCCAGCAAATACATATCAAAATCATCTTTGCGCAGCTGTGGCCAATAATCTCGCACCGGCCCAGTACTTAACTGCGCCTTAAGGCCCACCGCACTAAACATAGACGCCGCCGCTCGACAAAGCGCTTCATCGTTTATATAGCGATCGTTAGGGCACTTTAGACCAAAACTAAAGCCATTGGGGTAACCCGCCTCTTTTAGAAGTGCTCGCGCTTTATCCGGATCATAGGCGGGACGGTCGGTATTCTTTTTAGAAAAGCCTGAGATATCTGCGGGAACTAACTGCGATGCAGCTTCAATTTTACCGCGAAATAACACTCTATCAATAGATTTAATATCAATCGAATGTGCGGCGGCCAATCTTACACGCGGATCTGAAAACGGGTTAGCATCACTCACATCTGATGAGTACAGCAATTTATCGTGTTCATGGCCAAAGCCAAACATAATCACACGCGTCTCTTCACCTTCTAACACTTTAAAGCCATCGCGTTTTTCAACTTGTGCAACGTCTTGTAATGGAATCGGTTGAATAAAGTCAATTTCACCGGACAGCAATGCTGCAATACCGGTTGCCGGGTTGCCGATAGGCGTAAAAATGGCCTCTGTGACGTTATGATTGGCTGTATCCCACCAGCCTGAATGAGGTGTTAGAATGGTTTTAACGCCAGGATCTCGACTGGATAATACAAAGGGGCCTGTGCCGTTGACATTCATGCTGGCAAAGTTTTCAGCATCGCGAGCCGGTAATGCTGCATTATTACTTTGCGCCCATTGTTTATCGAGTATCATGAAATTGGCAATAGAATCAGGAAAAAGTGGATTGGGCGCTTTAGTGACAAAATCGACGGTGTATTCATCGACAATCCTGACTTGAGAGACCGGTGAAAACCAAGAGCGAACATCCGCAGCTTCATTAGAGGCACGCTGATATGAAAACATCACATCTTCGGCATTAAAGCTCGCACCGTTTTGGAAGCTCACATTTTGGCGTAAATGAAAGCGCCAACCATTTTCACCTTTCAAAGGCTCCCAAGAAGTTGCCAGTGATGGCTCCACTGACATATCTTCGCCACGGCGAACTAAACCTTCATAAATATTATTCAGAAATGAAAGTACCGGCGCTGAGTTGACAGCATGTGGATCCATGGTCTGCGGATCAGTGTTTGAAGCCCATTTAAAAGTGGCTGCTGAAGCACCCATTGCTGAAAAAAGAAGAGCAGTACCTAGCACAGCAGAATTACGTAAAACGTTTTTTTTCATCACCTTTTCCTTTAATTCCATTTCAAGACAACGAAGAATAAACCTCTTTAATACTAATGTCTATCGCCGCAGAATTTCCTAAACAAAGTGTTGAGTTTGACAACAATTTAACTAGCTCTCATCCAGAAACGGGGTCCTAGCGAGAGAGGCACAATTGCTCGAGATGCGCGATACTAGAGGTGGCCGTTTGGTCATTCCAAATAACGACATCTCGTAGTGAGCAGATCGAGCGAGTGGAACATCTGCAGTAGACATCTGTTTCTGGATGGGAACTAGCTATATTTTCCCAGTCCACTCGTGCGTTTAATTGGCCACATTCACCAAGGATAAAAGCAAACTCAGCTTAGCTGCTTAGCATCTGCCTGTTTTACTAGCTTATGCTGCTCTTCGGTATCCCCTTTTTTCCAGTAGCTAGAAACATACAAGTGAGATTTGGCTAAATCGCACTCATTTTTTAAAAACAAGCGAATCTTCTTCATGGTTTTAAATTCACACGCCACCCAAGCAGATAACTTTCCCTGCTGCTGATCCACGTGTGCTATTGCTTGAAATAACGGACTCTTATCAGAACCTGGCGCATCATTGACCACCCAGTGAATAGCGACATTTTCAGGTTTGCTCAATGATTGTTTATCGACATCCGTTAACACTTCAATAAAGGCATGTCCTTTAGCGTCTTTGGGCAAACGTTTTAAGTTTTCAGTTAATGCCGGCAATGCCGTCATATCTGCTGCGAGTAGAAAAAAATCTGCTTCAGGATTAATGAATTTTGCAGGACCTGGCCCACCCACACATATTTCATCGCCCATAGTTGCTTGCAGAGCCCAAGGCGCAGCTAGTCCGTCAACATCCCCGTCTGCGCTAGTGTGCATCATAAAATCTATATCAATTTCATTTGGCTCATAACGCTGCCCCGATATTGTATAGGTGCGCATCGTGGGTTTATCGCTACCAGTAATATTGAAAATTAACTTCACATAAGCCCCCTCTGAATCTGCGGGAAACCCTTTAAGTTCATCACCATGCAATGTAACACGGCGCATATTGGGGGTAATGTTCATTGCCGATTTAACCGCTAAAATACACGGGGCGCGTCGAGGGGCCACATTTTCTACTTTATCAATATTACTCATATCTACTTTGATTCTTCCTGTTTTCGCGCTTTAGACGAGGTCGAACGCCAAAGCTAGCCATAGCTTGAATTCGAAACCATTAATGCGAAAGATTATCATTATATTTAAGATTAATGTCAATCATTCATTCATAACACTCACAGCACCATTCTCAATGAGGCGTTAAAAATATTATGTCTACAGCGGGAAAAAAACAGCTTGATCTAGTTTATGAGGCTTGCCTGGCAACTTAATTGGTTTTCACAGGCAGGTGTCCTGTCTTCACTAGAATGACGGTTTCCTCTTCTACAAAGGGAAAATGTTCGCTCATATGGGGACTCCTAATCCAGCACCCTTTGGGGTAAGTGCCATGCTCATCGGCAAAAACTCCGGATAACACAAAAATTTCTTCACCACCAAAGTGTCGATGCGGCTGAAAACGCTCCCCCACTGGCCATTTAACTAAGGCGACACTTTCGTGTTCATATTGGTGTAATGGCATTACTTGTAAACCACCCATACCTGGCAACCATTGTGCCTGATGAGTATTGGTAATGACCTGTAATAAATCGTTCTCTGCAAATTGATTGAGCTTAACTAAAATCACACAACCATTTTCACTAAATGGAGCATGACTGCTGCCTGGCGGATTTCGAATATAAGTGCCCGCAGGATAATCGCCATGTTCATCCGAGAAAACGCCTTCTAATACAAATATTTCCTCGCCTTTAGGGTGCGGGTGGGCAGAAAAACTAGAGTCTGCATCGTATTTCACGATACTAGTAACATGGCCTGACTCCTTTGCTTCTCGCTCTAAAGGTTTGCGCCAAACGCCACTTCCCGGGCTTTTTTGCCAATCTTGTTGCGTTGTTGCAATCACCAAACGCTGGTCAAAATTCATATTTAACATAATCACTTCCTAGGTTTTCAAAACGGAGTCGCTATACCCACTGATATAGCGACTCATTGTGCAAACTTCAATTAATAACCCATGCTAATTTCTACCTGCGATGACACCACCGTCTACATCCCAAATAGCACCTGTCACCCAACTCGCTTTATCCGAGAGTAAAAACGCAATACTTTGTGCGACATCCTGCGCAGTACCTATACGCCCAATCGGGTGGAAGTCGTTAAAGCCCTCTAGCGCATTATCAACATCCGCAGGATCAATGAAGGACTCATAGATAGGCGTTTTCACCACCGCGGGGGAAACTGCATTGACTCGGATATTATGCTCGGCTAGCTCCATCGCTAAATGCTGTGTCATCGCATGCATACCCGCTTTGGCCATTGAGTAAGCAGAGGAAGGTGTGGCTTTTATTGCCTGTTTAGCCCACATAGAACCTATGTTAACAATATTGCCACCACCGGTTTTTATCATATTCTTCGCCACAGCTTGCGTGAGTAAAAAAGTGGCTTTGTTCAAATTATGATAGCGATCGTAATCCGCTTCATTATGTTCAATAAATGGCTTGGGAGAAAAATATCCAGCGGCATTCACCAAGTAATTGATTGGCTCCCCTTGTGCAAACTTGTCACCGATGAGCTTAACTGCTTCAAGGTCATAGAGGTTAGTTTGTAGCCCCTCAACATTGCCATATTCGCTTAAGCTAGCAACCGCTTTTTCTAATTTGAGTGCATTGTTGGCAACAATAGTGACTGCGATGCCCTGCTGTATTAACAATTTAGCACTTTCAAAGCCCATACCACTTGAGCCACCAATAACTACTGCACGTTCAGTTTGATTTTCCATGTTAATTTCACTCGTTTGTTGTTGAAGTCGTGCTAGTATTAAGCGAAATTAAATTCATGAATAGTAAGCACTATTTGGTCAGCTAGGTACTTTTTGGTACATCTTTATGAAAGACAACGAAAAATTAATTTCAAGAAAATCAGCGCCAGCACAAAGCGCCAGAATGGTGGAAACTATTTACGGCTGTAAGTGGTCACTGACGGTGTATCAATTACTCAATGATGGCATTAATCGCCCGGGGGAAATGGTACGTGCAGTTGATGGTTTATCCACTAAAGTTCTCAACCAATGTTTAAGACGCAACCTTGAATTTGGTATTTTGGATAAAGTCATTTATAACGAGCTACCACCAAAAGTGGAATATAAAGTCACAAAGTTTGGTAAGAAGTTTGTCTCAATTCTCGATCAACTCGAGGTGTTACAGGATGAATTAGAAAGGCAAGATACTTAGGGAACATGCGATGAATCCCAGAATTTCTCAGCGGTCTTAAAAACGGCTAATACCCATAAAGAGGGGCACGCAGATACGCGAAAGGTAGCGCAGTGGAATGACGAGTCCTTTGCAAGCTGCCTGACAAAGTAGATGAAACAAGTTTCATCTCTGTTAGCCGTTTTTAAACCCGCCCTTCGGGCCGTGCAGAGCCTCTCGATCGTATGTTTATCGATTTCTCCGGGCTGCCAGCCCGCCTGTAATCGATGCCTAAATCTCGACATGCTCTGTACGCCTGAGGCGTCTGGGACTTGTTCGCTGCTTCCTTAGGCGGCAACTTCAAAATATACGAGTGACTAATCCATCAACACAGTCACTGAAACCTGGATCGATATTAAAATCAGAGAAGTTTAGAGAGACTAAAAAATATCACCCGTATTAAACTTTGTATTTAATAATAACGTCTTTCAATTCACCTGCTAGAATAGATAACTCTTCGCTTGACCCTGCGATTCTTTCAACTCCAACGCTAGATTCATTAGATGAGCCTAGTAAGGTAGCAAGGGATTTATTTATTTCTTCAGAGACACTCGTTTGCTCTTCAGAAGCTGTGGCAATCAAGCCATTCTTATCCGTAATATCTTTAATAGCAGCAGATATTAACCCCAAAGCTTTACCGGCTTCAACTGATTGCACGCCTGCCCCCTCTGCTTTTTCTTGCCCCGTATTCATTGCCAGAACCGCATCACCAGTCCCTTTTTGTAATTTTTCAATAGCATTTTGAATTTCTTGAGTTGATTGCTGAGTTCTCTGGGCGAGACTTCTCACTTCATCCGCCACTACCGCGAAGCCTCGACCTTGATCTCCAGCGCGAGCCGCTTCGATAGCGGCGTTAAGTGCTAATAAATTGGTTTGTTCTGCAATCCCTTTGATGACATCTACAATAGAGCCAATACCGCTACTCTCTTCTTCTAATGCTTGCATTTGACCAGAAATACTCTCGACATCAACAACAAGTGCGTTGGTTGCCTCTACAGCTCCAGTTACAATTATATTGCCTTGCTCTGCTTGCTCACTCGTTTCTCTAGCGCTTTTATCTGCCGACTCTGCATTACGGGATATTTCTTGAGCTGTCGATACCATTTGATTCATTGCTGTAGCAATTTGTTCTATCTCTTCTTTCTGAGTGCAAATACCTTTTGTCGCGGTTAAACTGACGCCTCTCATTTCATCTGCAGAAGCTGATAGCTTAACGGTTGAAGTTGCTACGTTAGAAATCAATCCTCGTATTTGAGCTAATAACTTATTGCAGCTCTCCGCGATATCGCTTAATTCATTATTTCCTTTTATTTCAACAACCTGCGTAAGATCCGAAGTATCTGCTATTGTTTCTAATGTGCTCTTCATTAAAAGGAGGGGGCCAATAAGTGATCTATACACCCCAAAGCAGAGTAGCGACATTAATAAAATAACACTAATAGTCAGTGGTATGATGATAACGGTGTGTTGTTCGTAGTTATCATGGATAAGGTTTCTTTCTTGTTTGGCGACGGCTAATTGTAAATTAATGAGTTCAGTAATTTTTTCACTGATAGGATCAATATCTGCGTACAAAGGCCCATCTAAATTATCAAGCTTTCCTCTACCATCTCCAGATAGCCCTTCTAGAACTCTGTGAGTTCTCTCTATAGCGTCATTTGCTCTTGAAAATAAAACTTCCGCCTCTTTTACTAATTTAGCTTCCTTAATGGTTAATTCGGTCGCTATATACTTACTCCATTCTTTATCTATACTTTTTCCAGATGATTTTATAACTTCCGACGTTTCTTCAATCGTGCTCAGCCCGGCATTTGCTTTATTTACTGCATCAATAACCATAACAGCATAATCATCTGCAATGACTTTTAGACTGATTAAAGGGACGACTCTATCAGTATAAATTCTTTCTACACCTGAGGCAGCGCTTTTCCACTCCAATAACAAGACAATTAACATAGAACCTAATACGGCCATTGGTAGTACGGAGATCACTATCAATTTTACTTTGAACGATACATTTTTAAACATATTAACCTCTAAGAATTTTTCCTAGTTTTGATTAATACTAGCTTAGAATTAATTTAAAATAAATGGATTAATACTATATTTAAATTCACAAGTCGTTAACTGCTCACTTTCTATCAAATACGAGATTCCTGCTTTGGGATTTAACAAAATTTAAATGCATTACTTCTTTTTATTCAATCTAATAAAAGACTATTTAATTGACAAAAAACCATAACAACATGTCTATAACAAGGGTACTATCTCTCTTCAAGCTAACGTTAAACTTGCATGTCATCAAGCTTCTCAAACTCCTTTCCAACCAGAGTAAACCTGTATTTCCTCGCGTATTGTTGGTTTTTTAAGCAATACCTAAATAGTCCGCTACCCTTAATTTTATATTTCTCTCTTCACCTTAGTAAGAACCATTTGGCCAACTCGAAGTCATCATGATTTTTGCGAAAAAACCTAATGTCACTGATTATTTTTCATCAGCCTTTATTTAATGTAAACCATCGGCGCTACATCTATCGATACAGCCCCCAGCCTATTGCAGAGCTATAGATAAATAGCTCTCTCTTTTCATCAAAAAATGCTTCAAATTGACCGGGTAATCAATCGATACGGCGTGCCTAACGGATTGGCGTTGCCCCAATGCTTTACGCCAGCGCTGACATTTATCGAGAGTATTAAAAGTATCTAAAAATAAAAAATCATCTATGACATCAAAATAGCGAAAAATAGGCGCGTACACGGCATCTATTAGTTGAAAGTTCTCACCTGAAAAATATGGCCCTGGTGATAACTGTTCTTCAAGTTGATGGAATTTTGACTGTATCTGACGATGAGTTTTCTCAAACGCTATTTTGTCTCTAGCATTATAAAGGCTCGCTATGTTCGCCAAAATGCCTGAGCCAAAATCAATCCAGGAACGGTGCTGAGCTTTTTCTAAGTGATCATTCGGCAGCATAGAACCCGCTGTTACCTCATCTAAGTACTCGCAGATAACCGCTGATTCAAACACACTATTTTTCCCATCGACAATCAGTAATGGTACCTTTCCCGTTGCACTGTGCTGCATAAACCAAGCAGGTTTATGAGCAAGGTCTATATCCTTTCTAGAATAGACAATGCCCTTTTCTTCTAAAAGAATAATAGATCTTTGTACATAGGGGCATAGAGCGTGACTTATCAGTTGGTATTTTTCGCTTTGCATAATAATCTCCTATCAGGTTTAAATGTGGATAAGGTATCGAGAAAAACAATTATGACATTTGCTTAGTTGCATTATAACTAGCAATATATGCAAGACTAATTTGCACAATTGCAAACAAGCAATCACTATCCTATAACGATAAGGGGAAGCTCTAATGGATTGGAATACATTAAAAGTGTTTTTATCGATCGCACACAGCGGTTCTTTAGCAGGGGCCGCTAAGGATCTAAAGGTCAATCACTCCACAGTCTTTAGACGTTTAAAAAACTTTGAAGATAATATCCAAGGGAAAGTGTTTGAGCGTATTAACAACAGGTACGAGTTAACACAACTTGGCCTATCAGTACTTGAGCAAGCACAAAAAATAGAAGCCTCTTTTGCCGATTTAGACCGTACTATTATCGGAAAGAATATAGAACCCAAAGGCGTTGTGAAAATAACTGCGCCTAACAATATTGTGTATCGCTATCTATCATCGAGCCTCGTGCAATTTAATAGAGACTATCCTGAAATACAGATTAACATTTTGGTCAGTAATCAGATGGTAAACATGTCAAATCGTCAAGCGGATATAGCAGTGCGTGCGACCCCCGCTCCTCCTGAGCACTTAATGGGTAAGTTATTAACCCGCTTTAATTGGAGTATCTATGCTGGCGATAATTATCAACATACGCACTCATTGCCTGAAAATATTGACCAATTAGCAGGTCACCCTCTCATTGGGGCAACCGGTGTTCTACAAGAGTTAAGCGCCTTTAGATGGCTTGAACAACGCTTTGCTAAGGCGATTATTACCCGAGCAGATGATCTTACTAGTATGTCTTATTTAGCTCAATCAGAGCAGGGCTTGGCACTATTACCCGATGATCAAGCGAGAGCGGGGATTAAAAAATTATTTAGCATTCCGCAGATTGCCCCCAGCGATATATGGGTATTAACCCATCCTGATTTACGCAATGTCACACGCGTAAAACTGGTAATGCAGCATATCTCACAAATGTTTATCGAAAACCGTTCACCCGCGCTCTGAAATTGAAACCTGAGTCATACAGGAGACTAATTTGTTATTTAAGATATTTCCTTCATTTGCCATGTCATAAATAAAGGTATTCCTTTATTGCACCCACAAAAATACAGCTTATCCGCACTAAATGCCTTTAAACTTACAACATATAAGCCATGGCTTTTTTCAGATAAGGATTAACTTAATGCCTAGTATTACCGGTCAAATAACGCACTTTGCGAACCCAGCAGCTGCTAGCAGTAATCAATACAGTCACGTTCAGCGTGACATTTTAAGCGTCGATAAAGCACAGAAAGCCATTACTGAGATTAAAAACTGGCCTCATTATGCCCCAACACCTTTGCATTCTCTGGATACCATTGCTGCAGATAGCAAGTTTGCCAAAATTTGGTATAAAGATGAATCGCATCGCTTTGGTTTAAAAAGCTTTAAGGCACTTGGCGGTGCTTATGCAGTACTTTGCCAGCTCCAAAAGGTGATAAAGCTTGCATTAAATAAAGAAGCTAACATTGAAGACTTGCTCAGTCATAAGTATCAAGATGCATTAGCCAATACTGTGATTAGCTGCGCTACTGATGGCAACCATGGTCGCTCGGTGGCATGGGGAGCACAGCTCTTTGGCGTGCCTTGTATCATATATATTCACAAAGACGTCTCCGTGGGTCGCGAGCAAGCAATGCAAGCATATGGCGCGCAAGTCATACGTATTACAGGCAACTACGATGCATCAGTACGCCAAGCCGCTGTGGATGCTAAAGAATTTGGGCGTTTAATTGTCTCAGACACCAGTTATGAAGGGTATTTAGAAGTTCCCAAAGATGTCGCGCTTGGTTATACCGTGATGCTCGCAGAAGTGGTTGATCAGTTAGCAGGTGAGATACCTAGCCATATATTTATTCAAGGCGGTGTCGGCGGGCTGGCCTCAGCGGTTACGGGATATTTCTGGGACTTATGGGAAGATAAACGCCCAAGGCTCATTGTGGTTGAGCCGATAGAGGCCAATTGCCTACAGCGCAGTGCGATGGCGGGTAAAGTACAGCATGTTGAAGGCGATCTCGAAACATTGATGGCAGGATTGGCCTGCGGCGAGGTCTCTGTACTCGCTTGGGAAATTCTTGCCAATGGCGCTGATGATTTCATGACCCTCTCTGAAGAGGCGGTAGCTCCCACAATGCGTTTACTCGCTATAGGCAACGCTGAAGAGGATAAGATTGAAGCGGGGGAATCAGCTGTTGCCGGTTTGGCCGCTGCTATTATCGCCAGTAAAGACACGCATTATAGAACGGCATTGGGGCTAGATGAGCAAAGTAAAGTGCTAGTATTTGGCACTGAAGGTGCAACCGACCCTGAGCTATATCAACAATTGACAAACGGCTAATTCACAGGGACCGCTAAACCGGTTTTAACGCTATCCATCACTACATTGGTCATAAAGCTGCGAATATTACGATTGGCAAAAAAGACCTTACGGGTAAAGGCCTCGTAATCTTGCATGTCTTTTGCGGTGATGATTAACATAAAATCAGCACTGCCGGTGACGTAATAGCACTGTTGCACAGCGGGGGTATTTTTCATTTCTTTTTTGAATTGATCAATCAGGTCTGCCCGCTCTCGCTCTAAGGTAATTTGCACCACCAGCGTTAACGGGCGATCAACCGCTTGCTGATCAATCACTGAGATATCGGCTTGTATTATCTTTTGCTCGCGCATTTTTTTAATGCGCCTTTGCACCGCCGCTGCAGACAGGCCTATTTCCTCAGCGATTTGCTCAGAGGTGGTACGATTAGATACTTGCATGATGGCTAGGATTTTTCGATCAAAGTCGTCTATTGATGAAGTGGGTTGGCTCATGAGTCGCGCGCTCCAAAAAATAAATGATTCGATAATCACAAAACTTATGCAGCAGTACAACCAAAAAAAAGAATAAATTAGTTATCCACCGCGCAAATTAACAAAAATTGATTAAATACTTCATAAGCGCTTTCGAGGTCAACATGAAATCAAGCATCATTAACCATCAACAACCTTTAGAGATACTTGCTAGTGCTGGCCGTTTTGGGGTGATTGCTCTGGCCACTGATTTCAACATAGAGGTAGATTTAGCGCAGCTCTACCCAAAAGATGTGCGCTTTTTCACCACGCGCGTGAGCAGTCTACACCCGCTCACTATTGATAATTTACGTAAAATGGATTCATTAATCAGTGATAGCGCAGCCAATATACTACCCGGCACTGTTTTGGATGTCATGATTTACGCTTGCACTTCAGGCACTATCGCTATTGGTGTTAAACGCATAGAGCAACTCATTCGTCACACTCATCCCAATGTAACTGTCACAAATCCAGTGGTAGCAGCACTAGCCGCCTTTAAGCACTATGGCATCAAACGCATCAGCATTTTAACACCCTACACACAAGCGGTGAATAAAGAGATGGCCGAGTTCTTTCTCAGCCAAGGTATTGAAGTGCTCAGTATTGCAGGTTTTGGATTTGAAGATGACACAGCGATGAGCTTTATTAGCCCGCAAGATATTTATCGCTCGGCGTTAACAACAACAGAGAAAAGCGCTGAATTATTGTTTATTTCTTGCACAGCCCTGCGCGCCACATCTGTGCTCGACAAATTAGAAGCTAAGTTAAATATTCCAGTCGTAAGCTCTAACCAATTACTGGCTTGGCACAGTTTAAAACTGGTTAATTACACCAAAGGGCAATCTGGTTTTGGCTCTCTATTAGAGAATGGCCTTTGAAGCTGGTTTAAACTCAATACATCCTATTTACAGAGATATAGTCATGCATTTAGATCCACAATTAATCAGCCAAATGAAAAACTGGCGTCAACATATGCACCAATATCCGGAATGTGGATTTGATCTCCCTTTAACCGCTGATTTTGTTGCCCAAAAGCTACAGAGCTTTGGTCTTGAAGTGGTACAAAATATTGGTCAACAAGGATTAGTTGGCATACTCAGAAGCGGTAATGCTGGCCCCAGCATTGGTTTGCGAGCCGATATGGATGCACTGCATATTCAAGAGAAAAATACTTTTTCTTATCAATCGAAACACAACGGTAAAATGCACGCTTGCGGTCATGATGGCCACAGCGCCATGTTATTAGGTGCCGCTTGTCACTTAGCATTACAGCGAAACTTTAACGGTACAGTGTATTTTATCTTCCAACCCGATGAAGAACATGGGCGCGGCGCACAAGCGATGATAGATGACGGCCTATTTGAGCGTTTTGCTATCGATGCGGTATACGGTTTGCACAATTTCCCAGGCTTAGCCGCGGGAAAATTCATGATTCGCCCTGGCTCGTTAATGGCCAGTGAAACAGGTTTTAAGATCATCATTAAAGGCGTTGGTGGGCACGCGGCGATGCCGCAAAAAGGTATTGACCCTATCGTCGTGGGATCGCAAGTGATTTTAGCGCTGCAGAGTATTATCTCGCGTAATTTAGATCCAATTGATGAGCCGGCGGTGATTTCTGCCACCGATTTTGTCACCGACGGAACTGTTAACGTCATTCCAAATACAGTCACTATTACCGGTGACTGTCGCTGTTTTAGTGAACAGAGCTTAGCGCGTATAGAACAGGCGATGGAGCGTATTATCGCTGGAATTTGTCAAAGTGCAGGGGCGCAATACAGTTTTAAATTTAACCACGCTTTTTATCCGACGGTCAATCACCTAGAACAAACGCAACACGCAATCAAGGCTGCAACAAGTGTATTAGGTGCCAATAATGTCAACGCTAATTGCAGCCCGCTGTGTATCTCTGAAGATTTCTCCAGCATGTTACGCGTAAAACCTGGCAGCTATGCATTGCTCGGTAACGGTACAGACTCTGTCGGTGGTTGCGCGCTGCACAATCCCAAATACGATTTTAACGATGACATATTAGCACTCGGTGCAAAATACTGGGTGCAGTTAGTGACTGATCAGCTGCCAATCACCTAATAATAAACGGACAATAATCATGCCAAACAAATTGAAGCCACCGTCGCGCGGATTCTCCGCTTTAGAATATGCTCAACGTACCCAAAAGTTGCAACAGAGCATGCTTAATAAAAACATTGATGCCGTGTTTTTCACTACTGAGCCTGAGTTTCGCTATTACAGTGGTTTTAAATCACAGTTTTGGCACAGCCCTACGCGCCCTTGGTTTTTAGTTATTCCCGCAAGAGGAAAACCTATTGCGGTTGTTCCAAACATCGGTGTTGCAGGGTTTAAAGATACTTGGGTGGATGATGTGCGCAGCTGGCCCTCTCCTCGACCTGAAGATGATGGTATTCGTTTATTAACTGACACTTTACTAGAAGTCAGTCGCTCTCACAGCTCAATTGGCGCGATGCTCGGCCCTGAAACACATTTGCGCATGCCTGTGAATAACTACCATATACTAGTATCAGAGCTATTAGAGCGTAATGTGCTCGATATCAGCCAAGAAATACGCGAACTATTAAATATTAAAAGCGCTGCTGAAATTGAAAAAACCCGCTTTGCCTGTGAGGTGACTGCTCATGGATTTGAATTTTTACGGGATCATTTACACGCGGGAATGACAGAGCGTGAAGCTTGTAAAGCCATGCATTTAGAAATGTTACGCGTGGGGGCAGACAACTGTCCCTATTTGATCTCAGCATCAGGCAATGGCGGTTACGATAACATTATTATGGGCCCAACAGATCGCGCGTTAAATCAAGGTGATATCCTCATCATTGATACTGGCGCTAACTTTGATGGCTACTTTAGCGACTTTGATCGTAACTTTGCGATAGGTAAAGCAGATAGCCAAGTACAGCGCGCCTATGAAAACGTGTACTGTGCGACCCAAGCAGGGCTAGATTTAGCCGCACCTGGACGCACCACTGGAGAGCTGTGGCAGGCAATGTGGAGTGTATTAGAAAAAGCGGGGGCACTGGGCAACAATGTCGGCCGAATGGGGCACGGTTTAGGCATGCAATTAACTCAGTGGCCGTCCATCATTGAAGGCGGTGACACCCTGTTAAAACCGGGTATGGTACTCACCTTGGAACCGGGGATGAACTTTGCTCCGGGTAAAATGATGGTGCACGAAGATAACATTCTAATCACTGCCAATGGGTGTGAGGTGTTACATCAACGCACTTGGCCACAATTACCAGTGATAATGAATCGATAAGGCCTGCCTTTAAAAGATAAAAAGAGGCGTTTAATCCTTAAAGAAAACACACCTTCATCTACACAAATTGTGCGACTCTCAGGCTTAGCTTTCAGGCAGTGCGACTTTTACTATAAAGACTCAATAGACTTTTTACCACAGAGGTCACAAAGGTGCTTCGCTGCATAGAGAAGGTAAAACATGTTTATCTTTTCTATGTCTTCTGTGGTGATATTTTTAGCTTTTAGCTATCCCCCCTAACGGCTAACATCACGCGATTATCAAAACGCTGCCAAATTGTTTCAACCTCAGTAAACCCTGCATCCGCTAAAGCCGAAATGTGCAATGAAGCCAGCGCTTTACCATAACGACGATCGCGCACTTCATAGTTATTATTGTGCTCATCAAACAAAGCCTGCAGCGAGGAATCAATAGTCAGCCAATTACTTTCAATGGCTGTCCACCACTGCTGAAAGTCCTCACTTTCGTTTTGAGTACTTAACAAGATTTTCCGCTGCTCTTTATCTTGCTGCGCTAAGCGACGAAAAGTCGGCAAAGCAGGATTAAAAGCCATATGATCAGCATTAAGTAATAATCCACCGGGGCGTAGTAGTTGTGCAATCTCGCGATAAACATCTATGAGTCGAGGCGTCGTCAACCAGTGTAGAGCCGTACTACTCAACACGGCATCTAAAGAGTTGCGACCCATACTGTTTAAAACCTCACGAATCTGATCCACCCATTGAGGATTATTCAAATCAACTTTGAGCCAATGTAACCTACCCTGCGCATCCCCTAACGCCTCTTTACCTAGCTTCAAGAGTACTGGGTCGTAATCGACGGCTATGGTTTTTGAGTTTGGTAATTGAGCCAGTAGGCGTTGACTGATAGACCCTGGCCCACAGGCCAAATCAAGTACCACACAATCAGGGGGGCAAAGCTTTTGAACAGTCGCTAACATAATTTGAAAACGCTCTTCACGTGCCGGTAAATGATAAGACTGCTGTACATCCCAGCGTCGCATCCAATGCTGCCAATCGATAGCCTCTGCCATAAAATTTGAATTCATGCGCCTATTTCCCTAAGTATAAAAAATTCTCTAATTATCGTTGTACAAAAATGTTAAATATCAGCACAATTCCAGACCCATCAACCGATAATGATTATCAGTTACAGAATATAATAGATCATCGATAAAGAACAGAACTTGCATTAAAAAAACCAAGATGTCAGACGCTTAGGCTGCCACTTTTTATCAGCTAATCAAATAATCCACGCACAAGCTTTGCTCGCTACTCTGTTTTAGAAAGACATAAATCACACCCTGAATAAAAATTCCTGTTAATAACCAACTACTTAACTATAAAGCAATATACCTGCAATTAGACATTTGTATAAAAAACCATTTAATTGGCGATTTTTTGATCCAAATCAACACTCAACCAATGAGTCGGCTAATAGCGACAAAATTCAGTTCCCCTTTAAGTAACCCGAACTATACTCATTTTTTAATCCCCCCCCCTCACCAGCCACATCGAAAGAAGCAAGAATATGAGCAAAAATGAATCTGAAGTTTTGTTAAATAAATCTGATCAACTAGTCTCCATTACTGATACTAAAGGGACAATCACTTACGTAAACGACGTTTTCTGTCGTATTTCAGGTTATTCACGCGATGAACTGATAGGGAAACCGCACAATCTAGTGCGCCACCGTGATATGCCCAAAGCAGCTTTTGGGGATTTGTGGAGTAAATTAAACGCGAACCAACCGTGGCGCGGCATTGTTAAAAACCGCTGTAAAAACGGCGATTTTTATTGGGTTGATGCCTACGTAACCCCCCTGCTAGAAAATGGCACAGTTACAGGCTACCAATCGGTAAGAGTATGCCCAACTAATACGTGTAAACAAAAAGCCAGCAAATTGTATGAAAGTATAAATAAAGGCAAAAAAATCAATGATTTTGCAGCAAACCGTACTTTAAAACATTGTTTATCAGTTATCTTATTACTGGCCTTTATAACACTTCAGGTAAGTGTAACTGACAATTTAGTAGCAACAATAATACCTATCATATCTTTAGCCTTTTTTCTGATTATATATCGCGAAGAACACTTCACCACGCCTGCCTATTTACTAAAGCTAAAGCAACAAATAGACAGCCCTTCTAGGTATATATTCTCCGGTAAAGGTCTCGCTAATATTGCTGATTACCAACGCCAACTAGCAAATGCCAGATTACGTACAGTACTTGGGCGCAGTAGTGATTACGGCACCAATTTAGTATCACTATCAAACATTCTAAGTAATGATGCAAATAAATCTCTTGATGGGTTAAGCCTACAAAACACACATTTAGACCATTTAACGATCGCTATTCAAGATTTCAGTGCCTCAATACAAGAGATAAGCCAAAGTACGGTGAATTCCAATACACTGGTCAATGAAGTAAAGGAAGTGGCTCAAGACGCAATACAAACCATTAAAGTCGCAGAAGGCACTATTTCATCTCTTTCAACAGAGGTTGAAAAGTCCGCTAAGTCCGCGGCTATTTTAAATAAAGATGCCAACGAAATTTCTAGCATCATGTCGGAAATTAGCGGTATTGCCGATCAAACCAATTTATTGGCTTTGAACGCGGCCATTGAAGCAGCGCGCGCAGGTGAACAAGGCAGAGGCTTTGCTGTTGTTGCCGACGAAGTTCGCACTTTAGCGGTCAGAACACAAAAAGCCACTGAAGAAATACAAGTTTCTGTGGTCACTATGCAAAAAACGCTCTCTGATTATGAAAACATGATGCTTAACAATCAACAACAGGCAAATGACTGTCGAGAACAAAGTATGCTTGTTGGCAGCTCCATCAATAAAGTGGTCAATATGATGTCTAAGGTTGCTGATACTTCATTAAGTATCGCCGCCGCGACAGAGGAGCAAAGTTTAGTCGCCGAGCAAATCAGCGATAACATACAGACCATCGACAATATTTCTAAAGATAACTCACATTGCGCACAACAGCTAAAATTAAATGGTAGTGCTGTTCAAGTCAGCGCTGATCAAATTCATGATTTAAATAGAACATTTCAATAATTACGGATAGTTCTCTCTGGAAAATTAGATGCAAGCAATCGATATATCTTCTGACTTTTGTCCACATAACGATTTAATGCGCAGAACATTAAATGTTATAAATAAAAAACTTAAACCGGCGCACTGTTTTGTCGCTGCGGTGAATGCAGAAAAAGACCAAGCAACCACTTTATGTTATTTGGCGAACAATAAGATCGTAGATAATTTCAGTTACCCCATTGAGAAATCGCCCTGCGAGACGCTTATTAACAGCGGCCAGCAATACCAATATATGCAGGATATCCAAGAGACAAGGTTAAGTCCGCTAAGGCATATTGAATATCAAGCACAGGCTTATTTAGGTGTGCTAATTCATTCCAAAGACAACTATATTAACGGCATCATTGTATGCCTTTTCGATGAAAACATGACTGATCAACATAGCCATCTCAATTGGATAACAGGGTACAGTGAATTTTTTAGCAGTGTATTTTGGCAGCAAAAAACGGTTTCAAGAGTACAGCAATTAGAAAAACGCCTAGCCGAAATTGAAGGATTTTCCCATGTAGGGAGCTGGAGCTATGACGTCCCAAACGATCACTACTGGTGCAGTAAAGAGGCGCATCGTATTCTTGGTTTGGATAATGAAAACATTGCTACTTTTAGGCAAGTATTAGACCTCATTCACCCACAAGATAAAGAGGAATATCAAAAGACATTTAAAACATTAGAATCTGCTGAAATATCCAGCTACGATTTTATTCACCGTATTATATTAAGTGATGGCCAAGTAAAATATATACTCGAAAAAGCAGAGCTTAAACAACAATACAATACAAACGCCGTTTACATCGAAGGTAAAATTCAAGACATTACCCAGTTATATCAATTAAACAGCGATAAAAAGCTGCATAATTTTGTATTAAAGAACACCTCTGAAGCCGTTATGATCACTAACAGCATGAACAGGATTATTTTTGTCAACAAAGCGATGCAGGATATTACCGGTTACAGCGAGGCGCAGCTGCTGGATCAAGACCCCAGTATTTTGTCAGCAGGAGAACAAAGCCCTGAGTTTTATCAACAAATGTGGGAGGAACTTCATCAAAAAAACCACTGGCGTGGTGAGATATACAACCGCAGAAAAGATGGTCGAATTTTTCCAGAAGAATTATCGATTAGTATCATCAGAGATAAGGCAGGGAGCATTAGCAATTACGTTGCTATTTTTAGAGATATTTCGCTGTGGAAAAAACGCGAGAAAGAATTAAAATTCTACGCAGAGCACGACCCGTTAACCGGTTTAATCAACCGTAGAGTTTTCCTAAAACAGTTAAACTCTTCTTTGAAAAACTTAACAGCAAAAAGTCAATTGGCAATATTATTCATTGATGTCGATGATTTTAAACTGATTAATGATATCTACGGGCATGAAATAGGCGACCTACTACTTAAGGATGTCGGGCAGCGCATTGAAAGCGCGGTGTTAACCCATGGGCTACTTTGTCGTTACGGTGGCGATGAATTCACCATATTACTGAACGATGTAAGTTTAGCGGCCACTCAACAATTAGTTAATGATGTTTTAGTGGCCTTCCATACGCCTTTTCATCTACAAGAACATGTTGTTGAAACGACAGTAAGCATTGGGATCGATATTTCATCGGCACATGAGACCAATGCGAAGCAGTTATTAAGCCAGGCCAACTACGCCATGCGTAATGCCAAGAAAAAAGGTCGTAACAGTTTCTCTTTTCACAATCAAAAACTACAACAGCAATACAATAGAAAGTTACAGCTAAAAGAGGCATTAAAACAGGCATTAAATACGCAAGTATTAGAAGTTCACTATCAGCCTATTTACGACATTCGCTATAACAAAATAAGCAAATTTGAAGCATTAGTACGCTGGCCTGATAGCGTGGAAGGTTTCATCTCTCCTGCTGAGTTCATTTCAATTGCAGAGGAGTATGGACTGATTCAAGAGTTGGGACACTTGGTTTGTAAAACAGCCTGCAAAGATCTAAAGCATCTGCACCAGTTAGGCTTTAATGATATCTGTTTTTCTATTAATCGATCGATTAAAGAGTTTGTGCATGAAGAATTTGGGCAACCGCCTTTAACTTCTATCATAGAATCAGCGGGAGTTCCCTTTCACTCCATCATCATTGAAATAACAGAATCTGTTGCAATGTCAGAGAATCATTTTGCTAAAAAAATTCTCGCAGACCTTAGAGAGAAAGGGATTAAGATTGCCCTAGACGATTTTTGTACCGGATATTCATCACTCAATTACTTAATTGATTACGATATAGATATCATTAAAATTGACCGCTCATTTATTAAAACGTTAGAAACTGACAGTAAAACAAAAATACTCACATCGACTGTGCTTAAACTTGCAGAGCAACTTAATTTAGAGGTTGTCGCTGAAGGCGTTGAAAAAGAAGCGCAACTTTCATTTCTAAAAGACAACCATTGCCAAAACATTCAAGGCTATTACTTCAGTCCTGCCTTGAGAATTGAAGAGTGTATTAATCTATTGCAAAGTAACCCATCCAATAATGAATTACATCTAGAGGAAGTATAAGCTTCTAGCTTCTAGCTTCTAGCTTCTAGCTTCTAGCTTGCGGCGAAGCTCGTGAATCGTACCATCAGCTTGCCAAAGTGAGTAATAATGTTGCAATAAGAACAATAACAGTACCTAGCGTTTTCTGTTTAGTTAATCGCTCTTTCAGCAGGTAAACGCCCAGCATTAATGCAAACACTAAACTCAATTGCCGCAATGAACCTACATAAGCGGTATTAACTTTTGTTAAAGCGTAAAGAAAGAGCCCGTAACTCACAGTATTGAGCAGCCCAACCAACAACATTTGCGGCCAATGCAGTACTAATTCTCGGTGAACATTTTTCGCTTTATACTTGCAAGAAATGACCACTATATAACCTAAAGCCACAAGCAATGTGTAGCTATAAAAAAAGATGAATGGGTGAATTTGGGAAATTGATATTTTTGACCAAAGTGTTTGTAAGGCCGAAATTAACGCCACGACTAAAGCCATTACAATGCCCTTAACCGATACCTTTAATATATCACTCGCCTGTGATTTTGAACCTGTAATGCTCAGTAAAACAATGCCTAAAGTCATTAACACTATTGCAAAAATTTCCAGTATACCGAGCTGCTCATTTAAAAAATACCAGGCCAGCGGCACTAGAAATAAACTGCTAGAACGAGAAATAGGGTAAGCGATACTCATATCTAAATGCTGATAAGTCAACGCCAAAAAGGAGTAACTAAGAAATACCAGTGCCGCTGCGATCACCACAATATAAAGCTGGTTTAAATGAATATCATGCCCTTGTTGAAAATACAAAAAAGGCAGTAAGAAAACAGCCGCTTCCAATATTTTACTGATAGCGATAAATAAATTGGGCTGTTTAGACGATTTTAATAAAAAATTCCAATACGCATGCAACAAAGCAGAGAGAACAATACTAAAAGTCACCAAAGTATCCATGAATGCTTACAACTCCCTCAAGATATATTTACTTTAAAATAGCGCTGAAAAAGGCATTTCCTTAACGAGAGACACCATAGTTTCACTCAGCGCATCGGTTTGCTCAAGCGTGTGAGCTTGATATACATCACTATAAATTGCGTGACCTGCGGGGAAAAAGCGAATACTCTCACCGCGCTGCTGATAGCGTTGCTGGTAGTGCCTACCAAAGATATGAATATGCAGCTTTACCGTAGCAAGGTTATCTAAACTCCAATTACCCATTTCTTGGTAATTGACTTTCTCAACGTTTAAAACGGCGTACATAGCCTTAGCAGCCAACATTGAGGCAGCCATCAATTCAATCGCCTCTGACGGTGTACAATCAACTCTATCTCTAATGGCCCTGCGTGGCTCTACGACTATGTGCCCTCCGTCTAGCCGGCAATTAAGTGGGGTACTAGGCGTACTTATAATCACTAACTCAGTTGAAAATAAATCAATTGATTGATGCACAGCCATCTCCTAAAAATATTGTTGATTGCACTTTAAAATGCTCTATAGAAAATATTGCATCCTGTTATGAACTAGGATTTTCGGGGTATTGAAAAACCAGTAGATCCTACGTGTCATTGACTGCAATATTCGGGGTAAAGTATGATGTTGATTGATATACCCGTAAAACGATTTGTTTGCTATCCTTGGGTGAGTTTAAATCAACCGAAGAGCTTATGAGCCTTATATCACTTAATAGCATTAATACCTTTGTTATCGCAGCGACCCATTTAAGTTTCAAAAAAGCTGCTGAGCAATTACACGTTACTCCTGGCGCTATCAGCCGCCAAATCAGAAGTTTAGAGCAGTATTTAGCGGTATCGTTGTTTATACGCAAACACCGTGAAGTAGTACTCTCACAAGCGGGGCTTGATTACTTAAAAATAGTAAAACCTGCGTTGGAAAATATAAACAGCGCGAACCAATTGCTGATCAATCGATCGAAACAACATTGTTTAAAAGTCCAAACATCCCCTACTTTTGCCTTACACTGGTTAATCCCCCGTCTAGCAAATTTTAAACTGCTATATCCAGATATTCAGATAGAGATATCAACATCCTCTTTCACTATTGAGCCTAACTCTGCCTTTAACTTATACATAAGACGCGATCAGGCGCAGTTTGCGGGGCTGAAAAACCGGCCTTTTTTAACAGAATACTGCTATCTAGCTTGCACGCAAGACGTTCTGAAAAAACACCATAATTTAAACACATTGCTAAAAGAGGTCCCCTTAATCAGCTACCATACTCGCCCTGAATTGTGGCAGCATTGGTTCGCTGACGCGGAGTTAACAGCGAGCATAAAAAAACAAGATATTAGCTTTGAGAATACGATATTTGCTATCCAAGCTGCCCTTGAAGGGCTGGGAGTCGCCCTAATACCACAGGTTTTTCTGCAGGATTTTCTACGCAACCATGCTTTGGTGATCCCTTTTGCCAGAGCGCCCATAGCAACAGGTAGCTACCATCTATTAAGCCGATCAGAAAAATTAAACCCGACAGAAAATTTATTCCTAGAATGGCTGCTATCCGAGAGTGGGAATGAATAAGTAGCTTCCTATAGAGCCTTCTAGCTTCTAGCTTCTAGCTTCTAGCTTCTAGCGCGATCATATTACTGATTTTATCTTTAGTAATACTGATCGCTATCGCTTTTGAAGTGGGTGTAAAACTGCGATCCCCATAACTATCTAACGCGACTAACGGGTTTGTTTCAGGATAATAAGCTGCCATATTGCCTTTTGGTATGTCATAGGCGACCGCTTTAAAACCTGACACGCTACGCTCTGACCCATCGTGCCAGTGAGAAGTAATTGTCACCTTTTGCTCATGCGTTAGTTCTAATGCTTGCATATCATCTGCATGCATAAAAATCACTTTTCGCTGTCCTTTTATGCCCCGATACCTATCGTTCAATCCATAAATAGTGGTGTTGTATTGATCGTGAGAGCGCATCGTCTGCAAGGTGAAAATTAGCCCGTGCTTCTTGCTCTTTTTTCGCTTAACGCGAATTTCCTCTGCAATTAAGCGATCGGGTAATCGATGACTTTTTATATTGGCAAAACCGCTTTTTGTCATCCATTGACGCTGTGCTGCCGTATTGCCTAAATAGAAACCACCCGGGCTTTCAAGACGCTGATTATAATCACTAAATCCACTAATACACTGTTCAATTAAGTTGCGAATTTTACGATTATCGGCAGCTAACTCCAACCAATCTAGCTTACTTTCTGACAAAGTATACTTGGCAATATTCGCCACAATTGCCACTTCTGACTTCAGCAGTTTACTACTAGGTTTTATGATCCCTGCTGAGCTGTGTACCATCGACATTGAGTCTTCAACGCTGATGCACTGCTCTCCTTGGCTTGTACTATCTATTTCAGTTCTACCTAAGCAAGGTAAAATCAGCGCGTCTTTACCAGGGGTTAAATGACTACGATTTAACTTAGTACTGACATTCACGGTTAAGTCACACTTGGCAAGCGCCGCGCGGGTAACCTCTGTATCGGGCATCGCTGCAGCAAAATTGCCTCCCAATGCAATAAAGACTTTACTACGTCCTTGTGTCATGGCCTGTACGGCCTGTATCGCATTGTGTCCAGCTTCCCTGGGCATCTTTTGCTCAAGTATGCTCTCCAGTTTATCCAGTAATGGGGCCGGTGCTTTTTCATCGATCCCCATAGTGCGGTCACCTTGTACATTAGAGTGCCCCCGCACTGGACAAGCACCTGCACCACGCTTACCAATATTCCCTCTTAACAATAACAGGTTGATAATTTCCTGTAGCATAATGACCGAATGTTGATGCTGCGTTAAGCCCATCGCCCAAGAGCAAATCACACTTTCAGAGCTGGCATAAACTTTAGCGATCATGCCAATATCAATACGAGAGATACCTGACTGCTCAACGATTTTGTCCCAAGAAGTGTCTTCAACCAGCGCTAAATAATCTTCTAACCCCTGTGTGTGTATACTCAAAAAGTCACTATCAAATATGCCACTTTCACCGCTGTCGATTGATGCTTTATTTAATGCCAACAACGCTTTTACGATCCCGCGTACCAGAGCCATATCGCCACCTAAATGGGGAGTATAATAGTGCTTAGATATTTTGGTATGAGAGTTACACAACATTTCAACGGGGTTTTGCGGGTTAGTAAACCGCTCTAAACCACGCTCTCGCAAGTTATTAAAGCTAATGACACTCGCACCGCGCTTAGATGCCTGCCTTAGCGCTTCTAGCATACGTGGATGGTTAGTCCCAGGGTTTTGACCAAATACAAAAATCGCATCAGCATGCTCAAAATCCTCTAGTGAAACCGTACCTTTACCAACACCAATCGACTCTTTCATGGCCACACCACTGGCTTCATGACACATGTTCGAACAGTCAGGGAAGTTATTGGTACCGAAACTGCGCACAAACATCTGATACATGAAGGCCGCTTCATTGCTGGCACGCCCAGAGGTATAAAACTCGGCTTGATCAGGGGAATCAAGTGCGTTTAAATGTTTTGCAATTAACTCAAACGCTCCCTCCCAACTGATGGCTTCATAATGATCAGAGTCCCTATTGTATTTTAACGGCTGGATTAAACGCCCTTGGTATTCGAGGTAATAATCACTTTGTTTTTCTAGGTAGCTGACAGAGTTTTTTGCAAAAAAGTCCGCACCGACTTTCTTAGACGTAGCTTCCCAGTTAACCGCTTTAGCGCCATTTTCGCAAAAACTTATATTGTGCCCTTTGGCATCTCCCCAGGCGCATCCAGGACAATCAAAGCCTTGATGTTGGTTGGTTTTTAGCAAACTGACAATATTTTTGACCGGTCGGCCACTTTTTAGTAAATGCTTAGAAGTACTGGCAAGTGCTCCCCATCCTCCGGCTGAACCTTTGTATTGAGAGATTGTTTTTTTCGACATAATTATTCCGGTGTTAGCAATAGCGCTGGGGCTGTAAAAAATATGCGCTACTTTTACAGCACAACAGCCCAACAAGCAAATGATAATCATTAATATTTAGACAACTAAAACTCTATTTCTATTGCAACATCACACACCAGTCCATTTGGGAAAAAAAAAAGAACTTGTAGCGTATTTGCGTTTCCTGTCTTAAATAAATGCTGAAATAAACAGTGGCAGAATCCATAATCACTAGCGTGATAACACAAGAGAGATCGCTAAGAAGGAGCTCAATACAAGCAGTGAAAAAACAGAGGCTAAAGAAGCACTGGCGTACTCGCTATCTGGGTATTCATTTCATTGATATGTGTGACTGCCTGCGAAACTGTGCGCAGTGACTGCGCTGCCTTTTTAGAGAGATCGACGGCCCCTACAGTTGTTTTTTGGCCAGCTTGCATCGCCAATACGGATCTTTTTGCTCCACTCTTTAATCGCCCTGTTAGTTGCTGAGTTTCAGCCATTTTAGTTTGAATATGACTTACAAAGGTACGCACTTCATCTGCAACGACCGCAAAACCACGGCCTTGCTCTTCTGCGCGAGCCGCTTCAATGGCTGCATTAAGTGCTAGCAAATTGGTTTGCTCTGCGATTGACGTTATTACTTCGAGAATAGAATCTACACTGTCTGTTTCGCTATTCAGTTTATTAATGACCCGTTGTGCGCCCTCTAAATCAGCAGCAAGAGTACTGACAGAGCCACTGACGCTTGGTTAAGATCGTCTTTTTGTATCTCCAAATTCACTGCTGTTTGTTTAGTCACCACGGCAATCTCATGGGCAGCCCCAGTCAATTGCGATGTTGCCGTGATTACTTGGCCGACCATAGAGCGGATGCTGTGAGCCATTTTTTGCATCGCCAATAACATCTGCCCTGTCTCATCTGTAGATCTCACTTTAACGGTAAGCCCCCCAGCTGCAAGTTTATTCGCGGTATCCACTACATGAAATAGGCTTAGTGATCGCAGGTGTCATCACATACCCTAAGCCAATGCCTATAATGATTGAGACAAAGCTTAGAGCCATCATGCTCATCAACGCAGATTTTTCATCTTCAACCACCGTTTCCAGTGCATGATCTGCCATAGTTTCTACACTGACCAGTGCTTCTTCAAGATGATAGTTTAAGTTTTTCTGGGCTTTTTCCACAGCGAGTACTTCCTCAGACTCAACCTTTACACCTTGTTCTAACAAAGTCATAAAATGTTCAACTTTTGTCTCATACTGCTTATGCTCTTTCTCTATCGAGAGCATATATTTCTCTATTCCTTGCAGTTCAGTGACCTATCGCTCAGACAGCGGGTGTGTTTTGGCAACGCTTTTCACTTGCTCACCTTGCTTTATCCCTGCATCAATTTCGTGGGCTAAAGTTTGTATTTTTTATGCAACTCTGAAACCGCTTCTTCGGCGCTAAAGACTTGAGCAATACGCATCGCCTTTTAAAGCTGCTTGACCGTAATATCGGCAACCAATTGGATTAACGGTAAATCTTCAGCTTGCACCTTTTCATTTCCTTGCCTATTAAACTGACTTTCGAAACACCTAACACAGAACTAACTATCAAAAGAGCAATTAAAATCCCGACAACTCCACCTATTTTTTGGCCAAGGGGTAAATTTCTAACAAATTTCATATGCGTACACCCTTTTAAACATAGCCTTCGAAATCTAACAGCGAGATACAGACAAAAGATTGATTTAACTCTTCTATAAAAAAAGAGACTAACCGCAAAATCAATCAATAAAATCTATCCGACAAGGTACTTAACTGAATTTATCACTAGGCTATTTGTCTCTTAGAATAACTAACATCTAAGGGCAATGAATTATAACAAGGGTATTTTTGTTCTAAATATTATTAACGAAAAATCACTCGTTAAGAGTGATCTACAGTATTAAAGGAAGGATAGTACATCGGGTAGCTAACACTATTGGACGGGATAAAATCAAGAAAAACTCTAACTTTTGTTTTTTTCAACGGTACTAACGATAATAGGAAAATTCACCAGAAGATATCAAGCGAAAATAAAGAAAGAAAAGTCTGTGTTGCAGCGGAGTTGGATGCTCCGCTTTTAGTTATAATGTACCCCCGGTTATAACTATCACGGGAGTATATGAGTAGATTTTTAACGCTGCATTTTTGAGCGCAAAGCTAATGGTATAATTCTATCGCTTTGCGCAGCCGAAGATTGTTTAGGCAGTTGTTATTTCCCGAGGTAAATCCTGCATATAAAGGCGCTTGCCCTGCCACCCTAAATACAACTCGGCAACAATCAAATTAGGTACCCAACACAGCCATGCGACACTTTGATAAACCTCTTCAAATGGAGCCCCTGTCACCGTCAATCCGCCCAGCCATATTCGCAAAGAGACAAAAGCCAATGTCAGTGCGTAAGAGCGAATCATCCACTGTTGATGAGCTTCGTAGTCTTTAGAGATAATTTTTAAATAAGCGATGAGCGTGGTCGCCCCCCATAAAATAGCGAGTATTGAAAAACCGATATGCGTGGTTAACCCCCCTTGTGATATAGGTGAAATAATCAGCGCAGCCGGTGCGCCAATAACAACGCCCGTTAAATAGCTAAAACCTAATAAACGATGCCACTTTTTATATTTAACGCGAAAATGACTCCAGAATTGCAATGGACCTGCGATGACTGCAAGCATACCACCACCAATATGTGCGAGTAAAAACAAGGTCAAGCTACTAACGGGATAAACATCTGGCCGAAAACTGAAAGGCATGCCCGGTAGAAAATAAGCACTAGAGTATAGACAAAGTAAAACGGCCATTATCGTCATTAGCCACCAGCCAGTACGGCGTAACTTATATTCTGTATTGTTTTTTTGTAAGCCCATGCTAACCCCGAATGATTTATTAATGAATGCAACCAACTTGACACTGTAAAGTTAATTGAATTAAACACTCTTATCTTGACACTGTCAAGTCCTCGCGATTAAATAGCCAAATGCCAAAAAAAATCATAAAACCACATCATCACGGTAACTTACGTGAAGCATTGATTAGCGCGGGAATGCAACTGCTAGAAGAAGGCGGGATAAGTGCACTGACATTGCGTAAATGCGCGGCTCATGCCGGAGTCTCTCACGCGGCACCTGCTCATCATTTTGAGGGATTGCAGGGCTTAATCCAGGCCATTTGTCAGCGAGGTATGTCGTTATTTGCCAGCGCTATGCAAGATAAAATAGAGCTTGTTGAAGATTCGCCCTTCCCAAAACTATATGCAATGTGTGAGGGCTACCTAGCGTTTTACATCGAATATCCGGCACTGGCGAATTTGATGTTTAATCAAAAAAATGACAATTCTTCGCAAGCGAAAGAGGGCAGAAAAAAGAATGCTGCATTCAATATTTTAGTATCGATCTGTGCGCCTTTTAAGCACGGCCCCTTAGGGCATGAGGCGACAGAATATGCCGTTTGGTCATTGGTTCAAGGATTTTCGCACTTAACAATTATGGGGCAGATAAGCTGTTCCAGCGCAGCAGTAAAAGTAAACTTCACCGACGTGCTAGCCGTTTTGAACCTAGAAATAGATCAATAGAGGTCTTGATTCGCTTATTTGATAGTACAGTTACCCAATGATGGCACGCAGCATTCGGGGTTAATCCCAAACGCCTCAAGCCACTTCTTAGCAGAGATAGTATTGATGACAACACGATTAAAACTCGACATAGTGTCGGATGTTTCATGCCCTTGGTGCATTATTGGCTTCCTTGCACTCCAACAAGCCCTCGACAAACTGGCGCCGCAGATAAGCGCCGATATACACTGGCAACCCTTTGAGCTCAATCCCAATATGCCAACGCAAGGTCAAGATATCGTTGAACATATCACTGAGAAGTATGGCATTAGTGTTGAACAAACAGAACAAAACCGGACAATGATCCGTGAACGCGGTGCAGCGCTTGATTATCACTTTAGCCATAACACCGATGGCAGAATTTATAATACTTTTGACGCACATCGCCTGCTGCACGCGGCGGCAGAATCTGATCTACAAACGCCTCTTAAACTCGCTCTTTTTGATTTATATTTCAAAGAAAATGGCGATCCTAGCAATCACCAACAGCTTTTAGACGTGGTAAAAAGCATAGGGCTAAATGTGGATGTAGCCAAACAAGTTTTAAACTCTAATCAATATGAGAATGAAGTACGTGAGAGACAACGTTTTTATCAACAACACGGGATTAGCTCAGTACCCGCTGTCATCATAAACGATAAACATTTAATCAGTGGCGGACAGCCTGCTGAAGTTTTCGAGCAAGCCTTTAAAGAGATTGCCGAGCAGCAAGGGTAATTTCAGGAATTGAATAATAAATAAAAGAATCAGCGGCATCTTTCTTCCAGTTTAAAATCATCTCTATGAAATCTGCAAGACTGAGCATCATTTACAAGTTGATCACCATGGCCTTTGCGAACGGCGGAGATCATTAACTCTCCTGCTAAACTGTCAGTGACAGTGTCACCTAAGCTGAATAGCATCGTAATTGGTCGCACATCAATAGCCGGATACTTTTTGATTTTCACAGCTGGCTTCTTCTCATATCAGCTGTTATTTGGCAGTTTAGTGGCTATAGTCAGGATGCGTTAAAGCTGGCAGATTTTCCCTAAAAAAATCTGCTACTAGCTGTTGATAAGAACCATCTTTTTGCATACGCGTCAGCGCATTGTTAAACCTATCTAGCAATTTTTTTTGGTTATAGCTTTTTGAAAAGACCAGATACGTTTGATTTATCGAGGCAGGCACAGCTAAGATGTCAACGTCACCACCCAGTTGCATCTCTTCGATAAGCACAGCGCCTGCTATACGATCAACAATAATACAATCTACCCTACCGCGAATAAGCTTTTTAAAATTGATGGCATTATTGCAGGACTCTTCTACGGCAAAAATGTCTTCTTCTCGAGCCTTATCGATAGAGCTACCGTAACTCAAGCCATAAACTAACCCAACCTTGTGGTCTTTAAAATCCGCAAGAGTGTTAAAGGCAAAAGCGCTGCCTTTTCTCACAAAAACAACCCGTTTTTCTTCAAATATTGGCTGCGAGAATTCAAACACTTGCTCACGGAGATTGTTTTTATAGATTCCGCCAACCGCCGCTGCTCCCTTTCCCCCTTTTGCAACGCTCTTTTCCAAGCCAACGCTTTAAATTCTACTTCTATTTCTAAACGCGGAACATTGCGGCTATCTGCTGAACATACAGCCCTTTGGCATTATTTTCTGCGCTATACATATACGGATAATAACTTTCGTCAACGGCCACTACCACTTTCATATTTTGTGCTACACTTTATGCTGCAAATAAAAATGCGATAAAAAATACTAGGAAGCATCTTATAATATTTTTCATAAATACAGCCTATTCATTAGTGATTACCGGCAACTATTTTTATTTTTAAGAGAACAACCTTTAAGCAGGCAAACACTTAATTGATGAAAAATAGGGCGCAAGACGAATTTACCATAAAACAGTTTTTCGTTATCAGCCTACTCCCAACCCATAAAACACTAATGATAAGTCAATGTTTAATAACAACTTAAGAGCATTATTCAACAAGGATCAACCATTAAGTTGTAAGCCAAACTATGGTCACTTTTTAACTGTAAAGCTCCAGCACAAACTATTCACCCGATAATATTTTATTCCTGTAGGCCTGCTGAAGCTATTGCTTTGCTCACAACGCTTATGTTGAAATATCATAGAATTTAATATTTAATAATATTGAAAGCATTGGTTTTCCCCTCTTTTTTGCAACCTATGTGCCATTCGAGAGCTTTATGAAAACACTGCCACCAATCTCTTTCTTACTTTTATTTTTCGCTTGTCACTCACAGGCTGAATTAATTAAAATTGCATCTATTGACTGGCCGCCGCAATTAATAGTGGACTCAAAGAAATCTGGATATATAAACGACATCATAAGGGAGGTATTTAAGAACAGTCCCTACCAACTAGAAATAAAGACCTACCCTTGGTCAAGAGCTATCCGCTTAGTGCAAAGCGGTGAAGCCGATGCACTGTTAGCGCCAGCAAAAATTGAAGCCCCTGGATTGATATACCCAAATTACGAAGTGGGGCTACAGCGCATGTGTTTTTTCACTAAAGCAGACTCCACTTTTCAATATACAGGCGTGAGTTCCCTCGCCGGTATGAAAATAGGCATTCTTCAAGATGGCTCAATATCAAAACCTTTAACAAAATATGTGACAAATCACCCCAATCAATTTAGCTATATGCCCTACAACAAAAGCTATCTGCAACAGAGTATCGGAAAATTACTCATCGGCAGAATTGATACATTTTTGTTCACCTATAACTCAACCATACACGCACTTAGGCGAATGAAAAGTGCTGAGCTCGTACGTGTAGCTGGGTGCGATTACCGAGCAAAAGTATACATTGCTTTCACTCCTGCTAAAGACTCTACAGTTGATATTATCAAGCTACAGAAATATTTTGATCAAAAAATGGCTATGCTTAT
>Ga0209396_1000783_pt1 | contig 36639 bp, 28 predicted proteins | sample GOMGulsemesocosm_6_FD_184638 | JGI IMG/M metagenome (GOLD analysis project Ga0209396, IMG submission 184638) | Methane-oxidizing microbial communities from mesocosms in the Gulf of Mexico - GOM8C Gulf of Mexico (SPAdes) (version 2) | ecosystem: Environmental > Aquatic > Marine > Cold seeps...
CAGCTCCGCTACTCATTGCTTCAAGAATAGTTAAGCCAAAACCTTCATTTTCACTTAGGGCGACAACAAGAGATAAACTACTAAATATTTTGGGAATATCAGCAAAGTCTTGCTCTCCTACAAAAACGATACGATCAGAGAGTCCAGCCTGAGCAATATTATCCCGTAAGGCTTGAGTAAATTTTTCATGCTTGGAGGCAACTCCCCCGACAATAACAGCGGTATAATCAGGATAGTCATTTAGTAAGGCAATACAACTTTGAACAAAGAGGTGAACACCTTTTTGTTTTCTCACCCGGCCAAGGATAGCAATACCATGCTTACCTTTTGGCTGCGTTGATCTTAATAAATCAAGCGCTTGCCATGTTTGTTGCTTATCTTCACTCGAGCTATAAACATTAGTATTAACACCATGATAAATGATGCTACTTGGCGGGTGCTCTAAATACTTGGCTGAGGCTCTACACATGGCAATAACCGCATCCATACGTCTTGTTAGCCAACAAGTAAATCGAGCTCGTTTACGCTGCGCCGCAGAGCTAAACACGAGTTTTATTTTAGCTCTAAAAAGGTATTTTAATATTACGCCTTGGATCATTTCATCTACACGACGGGCATGAAAAATACGAAATTTACCATTAGACAAAGGGGATTGGCACATTTTTACCACTTGCCAAAAGCTAATAGCTAAGTTGGTATCAGTTAAGTTATTTTTCCCCATTACGCGCAATGGGATCATATGCTTTTGATAAGATACTACTTGCAACATTGTTGAGGTAATACCTGAAAAGTTCCGTTTTGAATTTCCAATAATAAGCTCTATCTCGCTATCACTCATTTCTTGGTCAACCACTGCATCCATCAAAAAATCTCAAAATACCAACTATTAATATTATGGTTGTCATTCTACTGTAAAAACGGGCCTCTGTCGTAAATAACTTCATTGCCCAAAACAAACTAACTTGCGTATAATCAACCATAGTTAAAATAAAGGTCAGATGAGAAAATACATTGAGCAAAAATAAAGTGTTACAACCTAACTTTAAGTTATCTTTTTTATTACCCAAATACTGGTTAACTTGGCTTGGTGTATTTATCCTTTACAGCATTTCCTGGTTACCTTTCAAATTACAATTAGCCATGGGCCGTACTTTAGGCCGATTAATATTTAAACTTGCTTCAAAACGAAAGCATGTTGCGCAAACAAATTTAAGACTGTGTTTTCCTGAAAAAAATGAAGATGAACTACATAGTATTTTAAAGAAAAACTTTGAGAATACCGGCATAGCGTTATTTGAAACAGGTATGGGTTGGTGGTGGCCAAATTGGCGGGTAACTCGAAAGGTAAAAGTCACTGGCGCTCACCATATTACTTCGGCACAAGCAGAAGGTAATGGTGTACTTGTGCTATCAATGCATAATTTAAGCTTAGAAATGTGTGCCCGAGGCGCAGGGATCAGTAATCCTTTAGTGGCATTTTATCGTCCACATAATAATCCATTAATGGAGTTTTTCCAGCATAGAGGTAGAGCACGTTCTAATAAATATATGGTAGGAAAACGTGATGTGAAAGGTTTACTCAAAGCCTTACATCAAAAAGAGGCCTGTGCCTATTTACCTGATCAGGATTATGGCCGTAATAAAAGCTTGTTTGTGCCCTTTTTTTCGGTAAAAGAAACAGCTACCACAACGGGTACGCTTATTTTTGCCCGTAAGAAAAACACCAAAACTGTGATGATGATCCCACGTAGAAATAGCGACGATAGCGGTTACACCCTTGAGGTCTCTGCCCCGCTGGAAAACTTCCCGACCGATAATGATGAGCAAGATTTAATCAGAATAAATCAAGAGTTGGAGAAAGCGATTCTCGTGCAACCCGAGCAATATATGTGGTTGCACCGTCGTTTTAAGACAAGACCAAATCCTGAAGATGTTTCTTTGTATAAATAGTGAAGAGTTATGCCACCTGTAAATAAAATAGCTTCTATAGCCGGTTATCTTACTATCCAAAATATTCATACAAATTATTTACCTGTAGATAATTTGTATATTTATTATTCTTTGCGTAAAGTAAGTTAATATTAACTTTTTTAACATAATATACCCATCACACTTGGAGATGCAGGTTTCAGCGAGAAATTAAAGGCTTAGAGCCAAGGCATTGATTGAAGAGAATGGTTATTCCCTTGTCAAAACCAATAACGATGGATGTAAGCCTTTAAAACTCGCCCTTTGGGGACATCTGAGTAAATCATCTTCTGCGGTGCATTTGTTTTTAAGGGGCAACCATTAATAAAAAATGCGTCTTGAATATGAATCACTCAAGTGTCCTGAAGCGAGCATCTTCAAGTGTGATGGGTATAAAACAAAGGTATTGATAAACCAATGAACTTTTGGCTGCGTAATATTATCTTGGGTATTTTTCTTACTACATTGGCTTGGGCATTTTTTGCTAACCAAGACTTTTTGCTTTCACTCGATGGTTCGTTGGGAAAGGTTGATGATAGTTCAATAAAACACACTGAAGCAGTTATAGATTCAACCGAAGCAAAACCTGAAGATAAACCGTCACGATATCAACAAGGTAGAAGTTCAACTAATGCAGCGGCACTTGGCTTATCAAAATTTTATGCAAATTTACATGGGGATAGCGACGGAAAAGGTCCTAAAGTTCGTAATAACATTGTTTACCTCCCTGATCCAAAAGGCGATTTAGTCAAGTTATTACAAGCCAGAGAAATGGTCGTTCGCCCTTATAATAAGAACTGGCAAGGCAGTATTGAATCGAGACCTTTTAGGCGTGGTGAAACGCTAAACCAAAAGCTTGATGAGTATTCTGAGAAAGAGGGAATTGATTTAATTTGGTGGTTAAACCGTGATTATGTAGTGAAAGACCCTTTTAGAATTGAAAAAGATATTTTAAAAACCACCTTTCAAGTAGCCAAAGCCATAGAGGGACATTTTGAATCCGGCCTTTCAATCTTCTTTTGCAATCGTCAACGTGCCATTGTAGTCATTGAAAGTGCTCCTCAGCCTTTTTTAGATGAGGAGTGTATTTTACTCGCTAGCGCAAACCCGTATTAGTAACCTTGATTCATCAGACCTATCAATCAACTAGGTGTTTTTGCCAAATATCACTAATAGCAACTTGCCCAGTAACAGATGTTTTATTGATTAATTGCCCTGCATTTTGCATTGTCGCTTGATGACCTAATGCCCTTAGCTTTTGATACATATGGCTTAGTTGTTGTTGTTCTGCCTTTTCTAATAAATCCAATTTAAGCAAGCTTTTGAAAATACCTAAATTATCACAAACATGCATCAATTCATTGTGCTCTTTTGCATGAGCCAGCACTAAGAATTGAGCCAGGAATTCAATATCAACTAATCCGCCTTTTCCTTGTTTAATATCTAAATAAGACTCGTCTGAACTATCGAGGTGACTACGCATTTTCTCCCGCATGTTAACAATGTCGATTTTTAGTGTTTCAAACTCTCTAGGTATTGATAAAACGTCTTGTCGAATGGTAATAAACTCCTTGCGAAGCTCATCATTACCAAAAATCATTCGAGCTCTTACTAGCGCTTGATGCTCCCAAGTCCATGCATCTTGATGTTGATAATTAGCAAAAGTATTTAAATGTACTACCAACAAACCTGAGTTACCTGACGGTCTCAAGCGCATATCTAACTCATATAAAATACCACTATTCATACGAGTATTGAAAATATGCATAATACGTTGAGCTAATTTCATATAGAACTGACTTGCTGGTATTATTTTACTACCGTCAGCTTTGCCGGTTGTCACTTCTTCGGACTCACTTTGATGAACAAAAACTAAGTCTAAGTCAGAGCTATACCCTAGTTCAACACCGCCCGTTTTACCGTAAGCAATAACACCAAAGCCTTTTTCCTTCCCGCCACCTAAACAGATTGTTGGCACACCAAAGCGATCACTAACTTGCTGCCAAGCAAGATTTATTACTTCAGATAAGATAGCCTCAGCTAAAGAGGTTAAATGTTCACTTATTTTTGCTACCGGTAATACAGCAGCAATTTCAGCTGCAGCAATGCGTAGTTGTTGAGATTGTTTAAACTGACGAAGTGCTTCCATTTGTGCTTCAAGATCTTCCTCAGGGATCCTTAACATACGTTCACGCAACTCTAGTGCGTAAGACGAAAGTTGTGGTGGATTATGCAATAACTTAGGATCAATAAGCTCATCAAGTAAAATGGGATATTTAGCAATATAATCGGTCACCCAACTACTGGCTTGGCATAAGTGAATAAGTTGCTTTAATGCCCCTTCATTTTCAAAAAGTAGTTCTAAGTAAGCGGTACGTGTCACTATTTTACTAAAGACTTGCAATACTCTTGCTAGAACCTGCTCAGCCATTTCATTCTTTTGTAATCGACATAAAAGTAACGGGATCAATTTATCTAATACCTGACGGCCTCTGTTACCCAGACTACGTTTACCTGTGTCCTCTCTAAAATCATGCAGTATCTGCCACACCTTGTTACTTTGCCAAGCAAGGGCTTCTTGCTCTAGCCACGCAATAGACTCTTCATCACTCCAACGACTATGCCAAAGCGTAACCCAGTGTTCATCTGCTGCTTGGTGATTTGGGCTATCAAGTCCAATGAGTAAATCAAACTCTTTATGAACCTTATTCATATGTTCGGCTAAAATAGTTAAAAATTCAGACCAGGTTTCAATGCCAAGCACAGCTAATAATCGCTGTTGGTCAAGTTCACTATCGGGCAATGTTTGCGTTTGCTTATCGGCTAATGCCTGAATTATATTTTCTACTCGGCGCAAAAAACGGTAAGCGCTTTCTAACACTTGTTTAGTCGCTTCATTAATTTCACCAGACTCAACAAGTTTTGGTAAAACAATTAATAAACTGCGTTGCTGAAGCTCTTTTACCCTCCCACCTCGAATTAGCTGAAAAACCTGTACAATAAATTCAATTTCTCGAATACCGCCAGCACCAAGTTTGATATTATTGATTAATTGCTTGCGGCGAACCTCTTGAGCAATCATCATTTTCATACGTCGTAAGCTATCTATGACACTAAAATCAATGTAACGACGATAAACAAAAGGTCTGAGCATGCTTGATAATTGCTCATGGTATTTAGATTCACCAATAACTCTCGCTTTGAGCATGGCGTAACGTTCCCAGTCACGCCCTTGTTCTTGGTAATAATCCTCCATGGCATTAAATGTTAAAACAAGTGGCCCACTGTCACCAAAAGGGCGTAATCGCATATCCACGCGATAGACAAAACCATCACAAGTAACTTGATGAAGTGAAGCAATGAGTTTTTGTGCTAACCGTATAAAAAATTGCTGATTATCAATACTACGACGACAACCAATAGTTTCACCACTTTCAGGATAAGTAAAAATTAAATCTATATCAGAGGAAAAATTTAACTCTTTACCACCGAGTTTCCCCATGCCATAAACCAGCAGAACCTGATTTTCACCTTGCTCATTGGTAGGAGTACCCCATTTTTTCTGACAAAAGTCAGTTAACCATTGTAAGCTCGATAAAATAAGTTCATCAGCTAGTGATGATAACCTCGCCAATGAAACATCGAGACTGATATCAAACAATAAGTCATCAATTGCGATCTTCACCATTTGTTGTAATCGAAAACGCCTAAGTGTTCGGTGTAGCTGAGCTTCATCAGTACAAAGGGATAATTGCTCACTCAGAAGACTTTTGTAATCGGGTGCCAGCTCTTTGCTAGATAGACTAAAAAGCTCTATAACTAATTCAGGGGCTTGCAGGGCACTTTTTAAGATGAAATCACTCAGCGTTATCGCTTGTTTAAATAAGTTAATTTGCTCTGGAGATAAGTCATTACAAGCCTGGGCATGTTGCTCAATAAAGTGTTGCCAGCTAGTTTTTTGTTGCTGTAATAAAAGAGGAGAAATAGATAATGTCACAAGTATTCCTTATATAAACAAGCGTTTCTATAGACATAATATGTCGTTAATGGTATTAATTGACACTTGTCTATGATTTGTCGCTAATATTAATTAACTATTACGATAACATAGCATTTTTAAGGAGATGATGGCAGAAATGCACTTACTAAAAACACCTTTTTTATTACTCTTGATCATAATTACTACGCTTAGTTTAGTTGGCTGTGGTGATCCTGTAAAAGAGCAAATCGAGCAGCAATTACCTATTACAGAGCAAAGAGTTACACAGTTAGGTGATGCTTTAAATAATGGCCAAATTCGCAATGCTAGCTTAATTAACCAATATGCAGATAAAGTAGCGGTTAATAAAGCCAATTTAACGCCCTTGATTAATGAGTTTCGCAAGGATGCCTCTACTAATGGTCCTATGTATAAAGCGCTATTAGATAGAATCAATACCGTCAAGACTCAACCACAAATGTTTGAGTCTTCCCAGGCGCGTTATAATGAGTTGCTTAATATTTATCAAGCCGCAGACCCTGTACTTTATTCTGACGCATTAAGTGATCCACTTAATGTATTAGCTGATATGTCAGATGGACAGTTACCTCGCATTAATTCCTTATCAAAATCGCAAAGCCAGCAAGCGAACAATGCTCAAGATTTTGGTACTGGTGAGCAGCTAATTGGTAACCCCAATTACGGTAACTGGCAGACGGGTAGTAATGGCATGTCTTTTTGGGCTTGGTATGGCATGTACTCAATGATGGGCGATATGTTTGGTCGACGTACTTATTATAATGATTGGGGTAGTCGTCGTAATTATAGTTATTACAACGACTACGGTAGAACACGCTACAGCTCGCCTGGCCAATTAAAAAATCAAACCTCGCTTGATAACCGTACTAAAAAATCGTTTAGTAGCCGCGGTCAAAAGTTTACCAGTCCTTATAGTAAAAACCGTGCAGGCTCTTCAAGTTTATCTAGCCAAAGCAGAACAGCACAAACGAGTGCTAACCGCTTTCGCACCAATAGCGTGAAAAAAAGCAGTTATGCCAGTAAACCTAAAAGTAAGAACTCTAGTTTTAGAAACTCAAAAACCAATACATCACGCGGATTTAGACGCGGGAAGTAATGAATAAGTCGACTATAAAAAAAGAATAGGAACAGTACAATTATGAACTCATTCATCGCACTTTCAGGTGTTAATCTAGACTTACTGGCTTATTTGGCCATTGATGTGTCTATAGCCATATTGTTATTAGGGGCTATGCGCTTCCTTTCAGGTATTACTGCCAAGGTAAATAGCACTGAAGAACTCGCCAAAGAAGATAATTTCGCTTTTGGTATAAGTGTTGCTGGTAGCGTATTTGCACTAGGTATTGTACTTACCGGTGCCATTACTGGTGAAGCAGCAAGTAGCTATGCTATGGAAGCTATTGGAATGTTGGCATACGGCGGTTATGGTTTAATACTGATTAAAGTAGGTCGCATTATCCATGATAAAGTTGCTCTGCAACACATAGATAAAAATGCACTTATCATTGAAAAAAATCTAACTATTGGCATTATTGATGCTGCAGGTGCTATTGCAACAGCAATAATCATACGTGCTGTCTTACTTTGGGTAGATGGACTAGATTTGAGTACCTTTATCGCGATCACCAGTGGCTTTATTGTTGCTCAAACTATGTTAGTTATTGTTACTCGACTTCGTGAACAGCAATATGCTAAAAACAACCAAGAAGACTGCTTACAAGAAGCCTTAAGTAATGGTCAACTTGCTTTAGCTATCCGTTATAGCGGTCAAGTAATCAGTACGGCATTAGCAGTGACTGCCGCCAGTCACTTTCTAACGTATAGCCCAGAGACATTAGTCGTTAACTTATTAGGATGGCTAGTTTTTGGTATCGTAATGACCTTACTTGTTGCTCTACTTACGGCAGTAGCCAAACGTATCGTACTTTGGGGAATTAACTTAGTTGAAGAAGTAGATCAACAACATAACATTGGTGTTGCCAGTATTGAGATGGCAACCAGTATTGCTATCGCATTAATCTTGACCGCATTAATGGCATAACTCTTCACTAAAATTTACTGCCTGTGTTTTTCACGCAGGCAGTCACTATTAACAAAACGCACATCACACGTTAATTAAAACCTTTCCTCAAGAATCACTAAGTATCTAATACTAGCCACTATGTCACAAAAAACTTTACCTCAAGACCCTTTACTTCAAAAGCCTTTACCCCAAGACTCTTTACCTAAAGGAAAGTCTCACCTGCTCGACGATATATTACTCATTTTAACGATGGCGGTACTCGCTGGCTGTGGTCTCATTTATGAGTATTTATTATCTCATTATGCCGGTCGGGTTTTAGGGGTTATGGAAAGTACCATCTATACCATGATCGGTTTAATGATAGTTTCCATGGGCTTAGGTGCTTTTGCTGCCAGAAATGTTCGCTGTGCTTTTAATGGCTTTGTTTGGCTTGAGCTTATTATTGCCTTGATTGGCAGTTGTGCCATTTTAATTATTGGCGGCTTAATCGCTATAACGCAAATATTTCCGCAACTAATCGCTGATATGCTCTCTCTTCCACCCGATATGAAACCCACTGGTGGACTATTTCAGCAATTAAGTTGGCTCGCATTTAATAGCCCTTACTTTTTCGGCGTTGTTTTAGGTTTCTTTATTGGTATGGAGATCCCCTTAATTGCTCGCATTAGGGAGCATATTCACCAGCAACACCTGGAAAATAATTTAGGCACCATTTATGGTGCCGATTATGTTGGCGCGGGTATCGGTGCGGCAATTTGGGTTGTTTTTTTGTTAAGTATCGATATCAGTAAAGCCGCAGCACTCACGGCCAGCTTAAACCTTATTGCTGGTGCTTTTTTTATTCTACGTTATTGGAAACAACTTACCTGGCGAAAAACCTTTGTCGCTTTACATTGTGCTTTAGCCCTCATCATTGTTTTAATGTTTAATTATGGTAATCAGTGGCTTAATCAAATGAATAGTCTTCTCTATCTTGATAAAGTTGTTCACACTGATAAAACCCGTTATCAACAATTAACATTTACTGAGCGTCATATGGGTCTTGATCAAGATGATATAATTAATTTCTACTTGAACGGTCGATTACAATTTTCATCAATTGATGAACATATTTATCATGATTACCTCGTAGCTCCTGTTATGGCTGGCTCAGCAAGGCATGACAACATTTTAATTATTGGCGGCGGTGACGGTTTAGCCTTACGGGATGTTTTAAAGTACAAGCCTAAAAACGTCACCTTAATCGATTTAGATGATGAATTAATCGAAATATTTAAGCAGCCAAAAGACTTAGTAAATCCTCGTTTAGCACGTCAAATTTTACACCTCAATAAAAAGAGCTTGCAGGACGAACGTGTCACTACTGTTGCCGCCGATGCTTTTATTGCTATTAATGAATTATTAAAAGAACGCCGGGTTTTCGACGCGATTATTGTTGACCTACCCGACCCAAGTCACCCTGATCTTAATAAACTCTATTCGGTTAACTTTTATGCTCGACTTAAATTATTACTTTCGGGTGATGGTTTAATCGCTATTCAATCAACAAGCCCTTATCACGCCAAAGACTCATTCATTGCAATTGGTAATACCTTAGCCGCAGCTAAGTTTCCACATGTACAGCAGTACCACGATAATGTGCCAAGTTTTGGCGAATGGGGTTGGACAATTGCAGCCAAAAGCGGTGCTAGTCCATTAACAAGATTAAACAAATTAACTGAGCTACCCGTAGCGCATCAATGGATAAATTTAGCTATATTAAAGGCGGCTTTTATTTTCCCTAATGATTTTTACCAAAACAAAGAGAGTATTGGCATTAATATATTAGGTAGTCATACCATTTATCAATTACATCAAAAAGCTTGGCAAGATCAGCAAGACTTAAATTAAGAACTATTTATAAAATCGTACAATTAGTTTATAAAAACAGCTTGACATAATATGTCAAGCTGTTAAATTTAACTCAGACGACATAATATGTCATCTGACTTTTTCACTAAAAGAAAGGAAGGATAGGAAATACATGAATATTCATACTATAGCCGATCACTTAAACAGCTTGGCAGATAATTCAGACACAGGAATGAGCTTTGATTGCCAACCAATATCTGGCGAAGTTGACGTCCTACAAATTAGTATTCTGGGCCGTGAGGAGTTGCCAGTATTTGTTTCGGTAACAGAAGATCAAATTATTTGCATCAGCTACTTATGGGGAACAGAAGAAGTTAAGCCCGAATGCATTAACGCGATGCATGAAAGCATGTTAGAAATGAATATCCCTATGCCCTTGTCATCATTCTCAAAAATTGGTGATAAATATGTAGTATTTGGCGCTTTATCTATTAGTTCAAGCTTTGATGATGTCGAACATGAATTAGCGGTATTAAGCAACAATGCTGTCGAAGTAATTGATGATATGAGTGATTACTTACTTTAGTTAAATAACTAATTAAGTATCATTTTGATAACCCTAATTAGGAATAAGTGGAGTTAATAATGAGTATATTTAAAAAAATTATGACCGCAATTCGCGGCGGTGCATCAGAAGCAGGTGAAGCAATCATTGATGCTAATGCCACCCGCATTTTTGAACAAGAAATACGTGATGCTGGCAATCATCTTACCAAAGCAAAACGTGATTTAACTGGCGTTATGGCCGAGCAAATGGCTGCAAAACGTGAGATAGATCGCTTAACTCGTGAAATTACAGAACATGAAGGTTATGTAGCACAAGCCCTTGAAAAAGGTGATGAAACATTAGCATTAGCTGTAGCAGAAAAAATAGCTAATTTAGAAAGTACATTAGCTGACCAGCAACAAGCTCACGATAGTTTTAGTGGTAGCGCTGATCGCTTGAAAGAATTAGTTAAGAAAAGTGAACGTCAAGTTGCTGAGCATAAACGTCAACTTTCTATGGTTAAAACCACTGAAAGTGTACAAAAAGCGACATCAGCCATTACTGACAATTTTTCATCAAGCAATTCTAAGCTATTAAGTGCAAAAGATTCATTAGAGCGCATTAAAGCTAAGCAACAAAAGTTTGATGATAAAATGAAGGCTGCTGAATTACTTGACTCAGAAGATTCTGATTCATCTCTACAAGCACAATTAAAAGCTGCCGGTATTGGTTCGCAAGACAATAGTGCCAATTCAGTATTAGAACGTTTAAAAGCAAAACAAAAGTAATAAAACTTAAGCCTCTGAATTAATTTAGAGGCTTAATTAGAAAAGCTTTCAAAGTAAAATAAGCTATCAGGCACTGTTTAATATCACCATAGTAGAGTTGTATTAAATCAGTGCCTTATCTACTTCAGGTAACCCTATGAGTTTTTTTAAAAAGATATTTAATAAATCATCTAACGAGCCAAGAAAATTAACGCACGTTGATCAATTATTGGTGGGTGATATTATTGTTTTAACAGATAGCTTTGCTTTACCTGAGTCATTGCGAGGCCAAGATTTTCAAGTTAAAGCTGTTAATAGTTATGAGTTTGAACATAAGGTACAAACTGAATGGGCACTGCTTGGTACTAACAACCTAGAGATATTTTTATCACTGGAAGTTGATGATATAACCGAGCTTAAATTATCATTAAAAATTCAACATGATGATGTTGAAACTTTATTTGATTTAGAACGATTTTCGGAAATATTTGATGAGCCAGGAGAAGCCTTTCTAGATAAAAAAGCTGACTCGACAATCACTAATATGTGGAGTAGCGAGCAATATCAACAAAGTGTATTTGCTAAGGTTGGCTTTTTTCATCGCAAAGACCATCGCAGTGAAAACCTATCAGCCTATGAAGGCAAAGACAGCGGTGAGCAATTTGAGTTATATAGTCTGTATAATGAAGATCAGAGTAAAGGCGTTGATGTTGAAGTTTGGCAAGATGGTGATACTGAAGTTTGCTTAACTTTATTTAGGCCACTTAGTGATATTACTGATATGTACCCTGCAAGTTAATCACAAAGAGTTTTCACAAAGAATACTCACACTACTAATTCGGAAACGATTATGGCGAGAAAAATCCCCGAAAAATGGCAATCATCAGTTAAAGCGATTAAAGCAGTGCAAGTCGCTTTTGATATGGACGAAAAAATCCAGCTATCTATTCGTAAACAAGCGCTCGATGCAGGTTTAAGTCCATCAGATCAAATCCGTGATATTTTAGGTCTACCGATAAACAAAAGACCTAAACGTCCACGTTTAACCGTTAGCTTAGCGCCAAGTGATTATCAACTTCTTGCAGAGAAATACCAATTAAACGCCGATGATCAACTAGAAATTAAGAAGAAACTTATGGATGACTTAATTGCTCACATAACATCGACTTCTAACGATCATAATTGACCCTAATGTATATTTCTAAATCTACGAGAAAAGTGTAACTCTTTGCGAAGGTTATTTTTTGTGCCATACTTGCAAAGAATTAGGGAAAATAATAACTTCACTCGGGATATCATTATGTTAAAAAATATTACAGCTCTGACTCTCACATTAGCACTCACCGCATGTGCTAATACTGATAAAGTTGATGCAAACATTGCCTCATTAACCAATATGGTTGATGACTTATCAGCACAAGTTGCTGATTTAAAAACGCAACAAGAGTCTACAGCAGCTGATGTTCAGGCAGCTAAAGATGCAAATGCACGTATAGATAATGTTGTTGCCTCATATAAAAAATAATAACTAAATGCATTAAACATTAAAAAAGCACCTTAAGGTGCTTTTTTAATGTTTAGAATTTACTCTTTGTATTATTAAACTATTTTACCTACTTAATTAATTCTATAACTAAGCCATGTGGATTTTCAATTACTGGCAATATCTGCTGCCAATATTCTCGTTCAGTACCGACAAAACGCTGCATCGCTTTAGTAACGATAACATTGCCTTTAGTCTTTTCAAGGTCTGTTAGCGGTTGATGTATTTCTATTAGCTGTTTATCACCGTTTTCATAGGACATTTTTACTGGTTGATTAACGACTCTCACCTGAGTATTGATAGGTACATTATCAAAAAGCCATTTAATATCGTTATCATACATTCGAATACACCCTGAGCTAGCACGCATCCCAATACCAAAACGTTTGTTAGAGCCATGGATTAAATATTCACTGGTACCTAGCCTTAAAGCATATTTTCCAAATGGATTATTTGGACCTGCGGCAACTTCTTTAGCTAAATATTCACCATGTTCAGCAAAATTACGGTCTTGCATTTCTTTCGTTGGTCGCCAGATAGGATCTTTTCTTTTTTCACTTATCACTGTGCTAGTTAACGGTGTCGATAACCCTTGTCGACCAATACCTACTGGAAAAACATGTACTTTACTTTCTTCGGGAGAAAAATAGTACAGTCGTAATTCAGGTAAGTTTATGACTATTCCCGTACGCGTAATAAAGGGTAATATCATTTGATTAGGAATAATTATCTCAGCACCAATTTCAAGTAAAAAAGGGTCGTGGTTTGGATTAGCAGCAAGTAATGCTAGAAATCCAACATCGTATTGCTCTGCTATCTGTTGGAAATAATCCCCTTTAACAACAGTGTGCCCCTTAGGCTCACCAATTAGTCGTTTATTGAGCCCTTGCATATCATAAACATTTGCCATCAAAGGCGCACAAATATCCAGTAAGATAAAAATGGGTAATAAAGTAAAGAGTATTATTTTATACTGACTCATGATGACTATGACCAATAAGGCTTCATTGTTAATGCTTTTGATCTGGATTGATCAAGTGCCATAATTAAATTTTCGCTTTTATTGGTTAACCATAGCGCTAATTTTTTTTCTGGGTTAGGTAAATGTACTAATTGCTGCAGTAATAAGCTCAACGATTGTAACTCACTAATACCTTGCTTAACATCTAACCAAGGCATGTTGTATCGCTTAATTAGCTCGCTTTGTGGTTCCGTAAACAAACAGCAAAACCAGCTGGTGGTTGCTAGTGCCCTGATTAATAAACTATGTGCAGTTAAATAACGCTCAATAGACAATGAACATTGTGGCTCTGTCAATCGAGCTAACTCAGAAGTTAATGCTTTAGTATTAGCGTTTAAGTGATTAGTGGCAAAGTCAGTTAACGAAGCATAGTTGAGAACTGTTGCCCTATTATCACTATGTCTTTTAAGTAATAAAGAAAGTAAATTGACTTGTAGATTGTTGAAACGCTCACTATGCAATAATGCTAAAACTTGTGATTCACTTGGGTAGCGAGCTTTAGTCAATTGCAACTTAGTTATTAATTCTTGATTAACTGAGGTTTCTTTTTGATATGTGCTTTGCTTACTCGTCAATGATTGAATATAACGTGCATTATCGACCCAAGAAATTGTTCGAATAAAGTAACTAAGCTCAGCGCGTAGCACTATTTCATCAGGGGTTAATATTTCATTGAACAGCCAGAAGCCTTGTCTAAGTAAAACAAGTAATTCGCTTACTTTATTAAGTTTATTTAATCGCTCTACAGAACTGGCTTCAACATAACTATCAACACTGAGTTGTAATTGTGTTAGTGAAGACTCGATGCCATGAGTGAAGGCATTATCCAACTGGTTATTTTTTGGTATCTCAATCATCGAAAGTGATATTTGCTCAACAATAACCCCCTCATTAGCCACTTTAACATTTACACCAGAGCCTGATGGCTTACTCTCATGGTATAAAGAATAACCACGAGCAGCTTTAGTTAACTGCCCCGGTCTTAAAGCTAATTGACTAAATAGAAGCTTAGTTAATACAAGTAACGCTTGCGTATCACCACTGACTAGCTCTAACTCTATTTCATAAATCCGGGGCTTATTCACATAATTCTGACAAGCAATTTCACCACAATCAAAAGCGATTTCAACTTGGGTATTTTCTACATTAACAAGCCAGGTATGGCGGGTAAAATGAGTAGAAAATAGTTCAACAATCTCTTGCTGTAATTGGGTAATATTGGTTTTTGGCTGCCAAATGGTATGAGGGAATAAAGCTATAATAGGTTTTTCGTCGTTTATATCGACATTGTATTCAGGCCTTTGATGCAAGCCTGCAATGATGGTTCCCGACGTTTTTACCGTTTGTTCGAAATGATCATCTTCACCAACACATTTAGTGCCGCGAGTACGTAAAGCAACCTTACTCTTACGTAGTGCCAAATCAGGAGTATCGAAATAATAATTACTCAACTGTTTTTCATGGTGAATAAAGCTTAGCTCATTCTCAGAAAGTAGCTGACTTACCTTTGTCTTAATCTGCTCTGAAGTAACCAATTCATGGTTTTCAAGCAAGGAGTATTTTAATTCAATTTCTGTAACCATTATGCCCTAATTAAGTAATGTTGCTTATCACGATTAAGCATACCGTTAGTGCATCAATATGCCAATAGGACTTTCCGCTTATTTTTACTGGAAACATATATGGAATAGGACCTGTATTAACTCCTATTCTCTGAAAAAAAGCCCCGTACTACGAAGGCTTTACTAGTCCGCAAAAGGAAGACTTACATATAGCCAAGTAATAAAAGTTAAATTTTCTTTAGTGAGAAGCTAACCTTTGTGCCTAATGATGTCATTCTTAGCTTGCCATCAAAGCGGCAAACACATAATATCTTGTCTTCCTTGATATATTTACTACATGGTTTTTCTATGAATAACGTTATTAATGTCATAGCTTTGATTGCTATTACTTTATCTAGCTCGCTTTCTTTATCTGCTCAAGCTGCAGAAAACAATTATAAGCAGGGCTATATCTCTGATGAATTATTCATATATATGCATGCTGGCCCTGGTACTAACTATAGAATTCTAGGCACTGTTATCGCTGGTTCTGATGTTAAGATTACCGGCGCAGTAGAAAATGGTTACAGTGAAATAATAGATAATAAAGATCGGGCAACTTGGGTTGAAAGTAAATATGTAACTACTCAAGCAGGACTTCGGTTTATGGTTGATAAGCTCAATGAAGAAATAACGACTAGTAGTAACTTTACTAGTCAGCTCGATGGTCAAGTAAATGAGTTAAAAAACGAAGTTAATCTATTAACAAACGATAAAAAAGAACTCTCAATTGAGCTTAAAAAATTAACTGATACCTTAGTACAAACACAAGCAAAAATAAAAGACCAAGATACTGATATTAAAAAACAGTGGTTTTTCACTGGCGCTTTAGTATTGGGTATTGGGCTGATCTTAGGCTTAATCTTGCCAAGGTTCTTTGCTCGCCGCCGTGGTTCAATGGAAAGCTGGTCATAAATTAATAATTGCCTTAAATTATTAAACTAATTCGTCGATTTAAACTATTGATTATAAGTATCTCAACACTCTGTTTTAGGTACTTATAATAAATAGACTAGGCTGTTAACTTTTTCTAGATTGCCAAGTCTAAATATTGTCTAGCAATTCCACTTGCTGATACTTTACTGAGAATATCCGCTTCACTTAGCTTAAGCTCACTTTTTAATACACGATCAATTGCCTCAGCTAATGCTTTCGGGTCTCGTCTTGGGACTAAGAAATCACTTAATGGACCCGTTAATATTTCATCAGGTCCATGTGGGCAAAGAGTACTAACTACTTTTGTGTTAACAGCCAATGCTTCTAATAATACGGTAGGTAAACCTTCATAATCTGAACTAAGCACTAGAGCTTCCGCTCTTTTAATCCAATTGTACGGATTTGATTGAAAGCCAGGTAATATAAGTCGATCAGTCACTCCATATTGTTCAGCTAACTTAAGCGCTTTCTCAGGTTTATTACACAATAAAACTAACTTAACGTCTGTTGTTACCAGAGCCAAAGCAGCAAATAAAATATCATGACGTTTTACTCTAGCTAACCTACCTACATGTATTATATAAGGTTCTTTTGGTATATTAGAGGCAATAATCGATGACTGTTGCTGAATGTTTTTAATATCAATAGGATTGTAAATTGTACGGATACTTTTCGGTGATATCTTGTTTCCTTGGCAAATAGCCTCAGTAATACCTTTAGAAACTGCGATTAAATTTTTTCCCGACAAGTTTCTTTTCGATCTTAACAGGTACCAATAAGCTAAAGGTCCAAACCTTTTTTGCTGCTGCAACTCTGCATCAACGTTACTATGAATAATGTAAAAAACTGATTGAATGCGGCTTTGCGCAAGTAAGTTATTACTGCGATCTAAATTAGATAAAATCAAATCAAAATGACTCGACTGTAACTGATAAGCCTCGAACCAATGCTCTAGTTTTTTCACGCTTCTATTTAGCTGCCAGAACCGATCTACCCTTGAGGCCTTGTGATCAAATAAATAACAGACCTTAATACCATCAGGGATAGCATAATCACAACGATTACTTAATGATAAAATAGTGAGATTATGCCCTTGAGAGACTAACTCAGTCGCTAAGCTGATCATCACACGTTCAGCGCCACCACCAGTTAAGCTGTCTATAACTATGACAATATTTTTCATTTATCTCACATCCTGAGCGAAACTTTCTTTAACAGAAGGAAAAAGCAAAGCGATGTCATCAACAATTACCTCTAACGCATTCACTGGTGCTTGCTTTTCCATATTACTTATCAGACTTTGGCTCTCTTCATCATTGAGGATTAATAGGGCCTGCTGAACTAAGCTATCAGGGGTCGGTGCGGCAGAAAGTACTAAAGCCTGCTTATAACATAACCTCAAACGCGCAGGTTGATCAGGCGATACTGGCGCTGCTACGCAAGCTTTATGCAAAGCAATACATTGCAATAAAGTATCACCCGCACTGACCACACAGCCTTTCGCGTTCGATAATAAAGTAATAAAATCATTGTTTTCAATGTTTTTCACCTTGATAATATCATCATCTTCAGGCACATCTTTTGGATAGTTACTACCAAAGATAACAATACATTTCATCTTAATTTCACCTCCAAGAGCTTGTTGGTAAAACTGTTTTGCTGCTTGATAATAAATATCTGTGGCAAATGAACCTTCGATTTTATGTCCACCAGAGCCTGCATTAAAAACAAAATAATGATCTTTAATTAAACCATAGTTTTTCAGCAATAGTGCTTGCTCATCTGTGCTACTCAAGTCAAATACAGGGCCAATGTTTTTTGGTGTTTTTTTATTAAATAATGCAAGTTTGGCTCGCTGCCAATAACTTATTGGTTTTATACTGTAGTCAGGCTGAGCCACCCAGTGAATATCCGTATGTAATAAGCGATTCAGTTTTAAACCACGACTCCGTTTTTTATTATGCTGAGAGATGAAGGCGACCTTTGCCCCAACCTCTTGCGCTTTCTTAAAGTTTTTTGCCCTTCCCGATGCATCAAAAATGATTAAATCAGGAGTTACTCTCCCAATAATCTCATTTACTTTTGAAACATTTTTCGTTGGTGAGCCTATACAGGTATGGACCGTATAAGGACAATCATTTAAATAAGACACTTGCTCATTTAAAATAAAGTGTATTTTGATATTGGGCCAGCGGAATAGTAATGCTTTAGCAATAATCATAGAGCGCATGTATTCTCCAATACCAGACGGTGAAGAAACAGGAATAAATAGTACGCTGTTAGGGTTCATTAAAGCACAATACCTAGAAAAACATGATGAGTAATAGTTAGTATTTTACCTGAAAACATATGACTCCTCTATACCCATCCCACTTGAAGATGCTCGTTTCAGGAAACCAGAGCGATTCATAATCAAGATGCATTTTTAATTAATGGTTGTTCAGGAAAATATGCTCCTGCATTTTCTATTAAGCTGCTGTCCATGCAGCGTCCTTAATTAGAAATTCAGCGCTGAGTATGATTTGCTCTGTCTTCCCCTATGGGTTGGTTTAGAAACGTTTTATGCTGCGTTAAATTAATTGAAAATAGAATAATACCAAGTTGATTAAGTTCTTTCCCACTCAGCGAGAATTAAAAGGCTTAGAGGCAAGGCATTGATTGAAGAGAATGGTTATTCCCTTGTCAAAATCAATAACGCAGCATATAAGCCTTTTAAACTCGCCCCTGGGAGCTTGTTCGATGCCCACTACCATCGTTAAATTTATTTGATTTAGAATGACTAAACCGAAACTAATTTACCTTGTTATTGAACATCGAGCATAGCTCTGAGTTGAGAAGAAACTTTATCAAATTGGTATAACTATTAAACAACTAATCTGCCTTGCCTAAAGACGTTTCTAATTCCAGCTGAATCCTGCATCTTCAAGTCGGATGGGTATCACACCTATTGCTGTTTTTTTTTTGTTATCTTAATCAAACAATAGATGAGTTAATTAGCCAACACTGCTACAATCTCCACAATTTTTTTCCTGCAGTTTCTCTATCCCAATTTCACTGCACTTTTTTAGGGAGTTTTAATGTTTTTAAAGCTTAGTTTGGCCACTTTTTCCGTGTTTTTTTTAACTGCCATTTTTAACCAAAGCAATGCCGCACCTTGGGTTGAACCTGATGATCTTGCCTTAAGAAATGACATTCAATTACTTGCAGATAGTGGAATTATTACTGCGCCAGTAACGACATACCCATTGATGTGGAATGCTATCAAAGATGACATTTCATCAGTTAATACCTCATTACTTAATGACGCGCAACTTCAAGCACTTAATCATGTTAGGTATAGCTTTAAATATGCATCAAGTAACGCAAACACCACTAAAAAAACTATTTATTTAGCTAGTAGCGCTAACCGATTTACTAGTTATGGTAATGATAATTTCGACCAAGGTAACATTGAATTATCTGATGAATTTTTTGTTGGAAATTTAGCTGGTAAGTTACAAATTAACTATCGAATAGGGTTAGATGATAACCCAGATTTAAACCAAGGCAGTGATGCAAACCTTGACGGTAGTTATTTAGCATACAAATTAGGGAATTGGGTGATAAGTGCAGGAGCCATTGAACGTTGGTGGGGGCCTGGTATAGATACTAATTTAATCATGACAACGAATTCAAGACCATTACCAGCTATAACTATCACTCGTGATAACTCTGCGGCTTTTAAAACTCCTTGGTTAAGTTGGGTTGGACCATGGACACTAACCGCACAAATGGCACAATTAGAAGAAAGCCGTGAGGTATCTAATGCTTTGATATGGAGTACTCGCGGAACATTCCGTCCTCTTAGAGGTCTAGAGCTTGGCGCCTCTTGGTCACTTCAGTGGGCTGGAGATGGTCAACCTAGCTCAGTTGGTGACTTTTTTAAGGCCATTACCGGTGGTCAAGAGTGTGCTAACGGTGAGCCTACTTGCGATCCAAGCATGCTTACACAATTTGGTAATCATATAGCTGGTTTTGATGCTCGCTGGTCAGGTACCGTATTCGATTTACCGTATGCACTTTATGGTCAACGAATAGGTGAGGACTCACCCGATGGTGGCTTAATTACCGATAAAGCTGACTTATATGGTATTGAAACTCGTTTTACCCTCTTTGAACAACGTATCATGGCCAACTTAGAATACACAGATACACAGGTGGCCTGTGGAGGGAGGGATTCAACATATTTAAATTGTTATTATGAACATACTACCTATGAATCAGGGTATCGTCATTATCGTCGTAGCTTAGGTTCAACTTACGATAATGATGCACAAACCTTAGTTGCTACTTTTTTAGTTCAAACAACGGCTGGTAATAGCTGGCAATTCAAATTTAGAAAAATACAGCTAAACACAGATAATATTGATAAATACCCTGACGATATCAACTTAGGTAATCCTGTTTCTAAAGTCGCTGAAGATGTTTTACAATTTGATGGGCAATATAAATTTATCGCCCTAGATTCTCGCTTTACCCTTGGCATGATAGTGACAAACTCAACGTTTACTAACAATAATAATGCCTTAAGTGATGCTGTGGACAATGAAGATAGTACCGAATTTGATGCTTACATAAAATGGGAATATCGCTTTTAATAGTTTTAAATATATTTACTCATAATTGCTTCTCACAACTGGCTAAGTAAATAATAATTAACAGCTAATTAAAAAAAGAGAAATAATGATATACTTCATCATTCGATAATTAAAATAAATAATAAGAAGCGAACTAGCCAATGAAAACGACCAAAACTTACGCGCCTCGCTGGTATAATACCTATGCCATTCACTTCTTCCGTCTAGTTATCACCCGAATATTACCTGCTTCTTGGTTTAGGGCATCGCTCCCTGAACTGAAAAACCGCAAAGCTGTCGATGGATTTTTTAAACTAGAAATTGTTAGTCACTGTTGGGGGTATTCAAATATGCTCACCTATCAGCTGAGCTCTTTTGTTAATTTCCCGCCAACCAAATGTGCCCTTACAGTTACCGTTTTTTACGCTAAAGAAGATGTAAAAAGCCAAGCAGTATTAGATTTTTTTAATCAGAAAACTGTCGCTAATGTCACCTGGAATTTTCAAGCCATATCAAAGGGTAAGTTATTTAGACGTGGTATAGGCCGAAACTTAGCTGCACGTTCAACGGATGCCGATTGGTTATGGTTTACCGACTGCGACATTATTTTTCATGAAAACTGCTTAGATTCCTTAGCTGATAAGTTACAAGGTAAACAAGAGTCCTTATATTACCCTCAGCAAGAACGAACCACCGAAATGTTGGCACAAGACGACCCTATGTTACGTCAAGATAGCGAACCTCAGTTAGTTGATATTAATGCTGACGGCTTTAGCTTACATTCACGTGATAAAGCAAAGGGCGCTTTTCAAATAGTTCACGGTGATGTTGCTCGCGCGATAGGGTATTGTGAGAAACTAAAAATGTTTCAAACAGAAGATGACTGCTGGCGTAAAACCTATGAAGACACCGCATTTAAGTGGTTAATCTCCAGTGAAGGTATCCCGTTAGATATTGATGGAGTATTCCAAATCCGTCACGTTCAAAAGGGTCGTTATACCAAAGACTCTAGCGTATCGAGAGTTCGCAGTAAAATTAGACGTTTACAAGAATAAGAGAACAAAAAATGAAAGTATTAACTGTATTTGGTACTCGACCAGAAGCAATTAAAATGGCACCACTCGTTCATGCTCTATCTGCAGATCCACGGTTTGAGTCTCAAGTTTGTGTCACTGCACAGCACAGAGAAATGCTTGATCAAGTCCTCGACTTATTCAAAATAACACCCGATTTTGACTTGAACCTAATGAAGGCAGGTCAAACCTTAAATGATGTGACTGCAGGAATTTTATTAAAATTAAAACCTGTTTTAAACGAGTTTAAACCAGATGTTGTACTTGTACACGGTGATACAGCAACAACGTTTGCTGCAACTTTAGCTTCATATTATGAGCAAATACCTGTTGGCCATGTTGAGGCAGGGTTACGCACAAATAATATATACTCTCCTTGGCCAGAGGAAGGAAATCGCAAATTAACGGGTGCATTAACCAAGTACCACTTTGCTCCTACTGAAACATCTAAAGAGAACCTATTAATAGAAAATTACTCAGACGAAAGCATCACAGTAACAGGTAATACCGTTATCGATGCACTATTAATGGTTCAAGATAAAATCAAACAGGATAGTGAATTAGAAGAAAAATTAGCAGCTAAATTTACTATGTTAGATAAGTCTAAAAAATTAATTTTGGTCACAGGTCATCGTCGCGAAAGTTTTGGCGGCGGCTTTGAAAATATATGCCAAGCACTGGCATTAACAGCAAAACGCTACCCTAATGCGCAAATACTTTACCCAATGCATTTAAATCCTAATGTTAGAGAGCCGGTAAATCGTTTATTGCAAGGTATAGACAATATATTCCTAATAGAGCCACAAGAATATTTACCTTTCATTTATTTAATGACACAAGCTCATATTATCTTAACTGATTCAGGCGGAATTCAGGAGGAAGCACCTTCCCTTGGCAAACCTGTTCTTGTGATGAGAAGTACGACCGAACGGCCTGAGGCGGTTTCTGCCGGCACAGTAAAGTTAGTTGGTACAAATGTTAAGACGATAACTGACAATATTACTGAGTTAATGGATAACGAACATACTTACCAAACTATGAGCATTGCCCATAACCCATATGGTGATGGAAATGCTTGTCAGAAAATTTTAAATACTTTGTATAAATAACAAATTAATTTAGCATAAACTAAACAGACTTAGCGAAAACAGCTAAGCCAAGATTTTATTGGATACCTTCTATGTCATTTAAACAAAAAAAAACGCTAACTCAAAAAATAAAGTGGTGGTTTAACACTCGTATCATCGGCTTTTGGCGAGTTAAAGTTTCAGGTCAATTAAAGCAAAAAATGGCTGCTGCACCAGATACTATAAAATTTAATAGTGATGCTAGCCCTATGCCTTCACCGAGCAAAGAAGGTATTACTGTAATACTAACTGCCTATAAACGCTCAGAGTACCTTGAACAACAAATTGAAGCACTACGTGCACAAACAGTGCCCCCTACAGAAATTTGGGTGTGGTCAAATCGTAGCGATGTAGAACTACGTGATATGTCAAAACTTGCAGACCGTGTTGTTGCATCAAATAGTAACTTTCTTTTCTGGGGACGTTTTGCCTTAGCTAATTTAGTACGCACAAAATATGTTGCCTTTTTTGATGATGATATATTGCCGCAACCACGTTGGTTCGAAAACTGTTTACAGACCATAGAATCGGGTCATGATGCAATATTAGGTGGCTCTGGTGTCTTATTGCCAATAGAAGGTGGTTACTCAAGTAAGCATAAAGCTGGCTGGAACGGAAACCATTACAATACTCCTGTTCAAGTTGACCTAGTTGGCCATGCTTGGTTCATGAATAAAGCGCATGTAAATTATATGTGGCGAGAAGAGCCCGTTTCATGGGACAACGGTGAAGACATTCACCTAAGTTATATGGCATTAAAGCATGGTGGTATTAAAACTATGGTGCCCCCACACCCTGAAAATGACCAGTCTCTTTGGAGTTGTCGACCAGATTTCGGTAAAATTGTTGGTCGTCTTAATGTGGCAACTTACAAAACTAAAGATCATAAAAATACTCGCAGTGAGATAGTTGACAGTCATACCCAAGATGGCTGGCAAGTGGTCAAAAAAGATGGTGATTTTGCTTTACCTAAAGAAAAAAACTTCATAGAAGAGCTGCAAATATTTAATCAAAAACTGCAAGATAATGAAAACTTTGCATTGGTACGTTTTGGTGATGGCGAAATGGAAGTCATTAATGGTAAGGCTATCGATTTATCGGAAAAATGTAACGGTGAACATAAGTACAGCCCTGACAACAAAAATGACGAACATTACCGCCAAATATTAGAGCAGTCATTGTTACACAAAAGTAACAGCTATTTTGTTGGCCTACCATGTCGTTGCTGTGTAGGGAATAATCATTGTGATAATTTACGTACACAATCCCAACAAGATGAAGCGCAACTTACTTGGGCAAACCTTTTTGTTAATGCCAATTATCCTGAATTCTTAAAAAGTACCATTGCGGCTTTACAAGGGAAAACAATCCATATGGTTTGCCATGAAAAAGCAGACTTAGCTGGCTTGCCTTTTACCGTTACTGATAGTTTCCGCGTTGGTGCCAATGCATGGAGCAGTAACTACGATGCTATGCTAGCTGAACTTAGCAGCTACATTGAAAAAAATAATATAGAGAATCAGGTGTTTATATTTTGTGCGGGTGTACTAAGTAATATGCTCATATTCCAGTTAAACAAAACTTATCCAAATAATACATACCTCGATGTTGGTTCAGTGTTTGATGACATGATGGGCTTAGGTCAAACAAGGAAGTACTTAAAGGGCAGTAAGAAACGTTTAAAACAAATATGTGTTTGGTAATTAGCAATACAAATTGAATATTTTAAAACAAAATGATGACGAATAACTTCACAATTAAGGTGTGAAGTTATTCGAATATTTGTTAAATCGGCTGATTGCTTAGACGGGATATTGCCGCTTAAAGTGAATAACTTAAAGAAGCACAATCAATTAAAATCAGTTGAGTATTAGGTAAAACGGTTTAATTGACAACTCCGACCTTTAATTATCAACTATCATATTTCATTTTATCCATTGACATAGATAAGCCAAATGCGCTATTAATAGTGCATAATATATTTTCACTCAAAGAATAGTTATTACGTTTTTCCGAATTTTTATCCAAAAACTAATGATGACATTAAAAATGATTAAATTGATTAAGCACATTAATATTACCCTCCTCCTCGCACTCATCGTGCGCGGCTAGGTTTTGTTGCTTCTTCATAAGTTTAAATATTAGAAACTAAGTAGAAATAAGATAAAACCCGCGCTAACAATCGCGGGTTTTTTTATGTCCGCAGTTAATAGTGTTAATTGAACCAAAGACATCGACAAAGAATTAAAGGATAAGTACCTATGAGCAGTCCACAAAACAACAATGATCAAGTCATTATTTTCGATACCACCTTACGTGATGGTGAGCAGGCATTAAATGCCAGCTTATCTGTACATGAAAAATTACAAATTGCCTTGGCTATTGAACGCCTTGGAGTAGATGTAATGGAAGTAGGTTTTCCAGTATCTTCTCCAGGTGATTTTGAATCAGTACAACAAATTGCTCGCACTGTTAAAAATGCCCGTGTTTGTGGTTTAGCCCGCGCGGTTGAAGCAGATATTGATGCTTGTGGACAAGCACTTAAAGTGGCCGACCAATTTCGTATACACACTTTTATTTCAACATCTGATGTACACGTTCAGCAAAAGTTACGTAAAGAATTCAGCGATGTAGAAGCCATGGCTATTCATGCGGTTAAACATGCAAGAAAATACACCGATGATGTTGAGTTCTCTTGTGAGGATGCTGGTCGTACACCTATTGATAATTTATGCCGTATGGTTGAAAGTGCCATTAAAGCCGGTGCTACCACAGTGAATATTCCGGATACGGTTGGTTATACCATGCCGTTTGAATTCCAAGGTATTATTACTGACTTATTTAATCGTGTCCCAAATATCGATCAAGCAGTAATCTCTGTTCATTGTCATAACGATTTAGGGTTAGCCGTAGCAAACTCAATGGCAGCGGTACAAGCTGGTGCTCGACAAATTGAATGTACTATCAATGGTATTGGCGAGCGAGCTGGCAACTGTTCGTTAGAAGAAGTAGCTATGATCATGCAAACACGCCAAGCATTGTTAGGCGTAAAAACTAATATTAACCATCAAGAAATAGCCCGTGTTTCTAAATTAGTTAGCACCGTATGTAATATGCCAGTGCAATTAAACAAGGCCATTGTCGGTGGTAACGCTTTTAGTCACTCATCAGGTATTCACCAAGACGGCATGTTAAAGGCCAGTAATACTTATGAAATAATGACGCCAGAAAGTGTCGGTATCGCAAAAACTAAATTAAACCTTACTTCTAGAAGTGGTCGTCATGTAATCAAACACCGAATGGAAAGCCTAGGTTACCAAGAGAGTGATTACGACATTGAAGAGTTATACGCTGATTTCTTAACCTTAGCAGATAAAAAAGGTCAGGTTTTTGATGATGATTTAGAAGCTTTGGTCTTTAAGCTAAAACAAAAAGACTTAAAAGATTTTTATCAATTAGACACTATTAATGTTCAATGTGGAGACGGCGACTTCGCTACCGCTAGCATCAAACTTATCTCTGGTAATAAAGAGAAAGGCAAAGAAAACAGTAAGGTGCATGCTGCCACAGGTAATGGTCCTGTTGATGCCCTTTATCAAGCAATCAAACAAAGTGTTGATATCGAATTTGAAGTCAGTGATTACAAAATATCAAATAAAGGCTCTGGTGAAGATGGTTTAGGTCAAGCCGATTTAGTTATCACTTGGCAAGGCAGGAATTTTCACGGCTACGGTTTAGAAACCGATGTTATTGAAGCCTCAGGACAAGCGCTAATTAATGGCCTTAATAGTATTCACAGAGCAATGACCATTGCGGATTTAAAGTCAGCAAAGCAAGCTTAGTCACTGTTAATAAGTTATAGCGAAATATTCGTTAAAAAGAATTTAAAATTTAAAGAGAAATAAAAAATGTCCAACATAGCAATATTAGCCGGTGATGGTATCGGCCCTGAAGTCATGGTTGAAGCTAAAAAAGTATTAACCGCAGTAGCCAATAAATTTGATTTTGAAATCAACACAAAAGACTATGATATTGGTGGTGCTGCCATTGATAATCACGGTAATGCCCTACCCGATTCAACTATGGCTGGCTGTGAGGCAAGCGATGCAATTTTATTTGGCAGCGTTGGCGGCCCTAAATGGGCAAACTTGCCACCAACAGAGCAACCAGAGCGCTGTGCTTTATTAGGTTTACGTGGTCATTTCGATTTATTTTGTAATATGCGCCCTGCAACTTTACAACCTTCATTATCTGCACTATCCACCTTACGTAGTGATATTTCGTCACAAGGTTTTGATGTATTAGTTATTCGCGAATTAGCTGGCGATATTTACTTTGCTGAACCAAAAGGTCGTCGCGGTGAAGGCGAAGAAGAGACAGGTTTTGATTCGATGTTTTATTCACGTCGTGAAATCAAACGTATAGCGCACCTTGCATTTCAAGCGGCACAAAAGCGTAATAATAAAGTAACCTCTGTTGATAAAGCCAATGTATTAGCGACTAGTCAGTTATGGCGTCAAGTTGTCATTGAAGTTGCCGTTGAATATCCTGAAGTAGAGTTAGAACATCTTTATGTTGATAACGCTGCTATGCAGTTAGTACGCGATCCTAACCAATTTGACGTGATGCTTTGTCCTAACTTATTTGGTGACATTTTATCTGATATTTGCGCGATGATCACCGGTTCAATGGGCCTATTACCATCAGCAAGTTTAAATAGCGACGGTTTTGGTATGTATGAACCCGCTGGCGGAAGTGCACCTGATATTGCAGGGCTTGGCATTGCTAACCCTATTGCGCAAATATTATCAGCTGCCTTAATGTTACGTTTCAGCTTAAATCAAGGTGCTGCAGCACAAGCAATTGAAGATGCAGTTTCAAGTGCATTAGACAACGGCATATTAACTGCTGACTTATTACCAGCAAACGAACGAAGTAACGCAAAGTCTACCAGTGAAGTGGGCGACTATATTTGTAAACACATTGATGCCCAGAAAGAAGAGAGCGCATAAGATGACAACCAGTAATCCACAAACCATGTATGAAAAGTTATGGCAAACTCATTTAGTTGAAGAAGCTAAGGGTGAAACACCATTACTTTATGTTGATCGTCATTTGATTCATGAAGTGACTTCTCCACAAGCATTCGCCAATTTACGCTTCCATAACCGTCCTGTACGTCATCCTGAACGTACGATTGCCACAATGGACCATAATATATCAACACGTTCAATTAAAATTGATGCTGCCGGTGAAGGCGCAGCCAATCAACTACGAGCATTAGCAATAAACTGTAAAGACTTTGGTATCGAACTTTTTGATATGGGTCATAAAAACCAAGGTATTGCTCATGTTATTGGGCCTGAATTAGGCTTAACATTACCCGGTACTATTATTGTTTGTGGTGACTCACATACCGCTACACATGGTGCTTTTGGTGCACTTGCTTTTGGTATTGGTACTTCAGAAGTCGAACATGTTTTTGCTACTCAGACCTTACGTCAAAACAAAGCAAAAACAATGAAAATAGAAGTTAACGGCCACGTTGGTGCAGGTATTAGCGCCAAAGATATTATCTTAGCTATTATCGGAAAAACGGGGAGTGCTGGCGCGACAGGTTATGTAGTTGAATACTGTGGCGAAGCTATCGAAGCGCTAAGTATGGAAGAGCGCATGACCGTTTGTAACATGAGTATAGAGTTTGGCGCAAAAGCAGGGTTAATTGCACCTGACCAAACCACTTTTGATTACGTAGAGGGTAAAGAATACTCACCTAAAGGTGACGTATTTACCCAAGCTGTTGCTGATTGGAAAGCTTTGAAATCAGATACTGATGCAATATTTGATGCAACAGTAACCCTAGAAGCCAAAGATATTAAAGCACAAGTCACTTGGGGTACTAATCCCGGACAAGTTATTAGTGTCGATGGTATTGTACCTTCACCTGAAGATTTTAGTGACCCTGTTGAGAAAGAGTCTTGTATTAATGCACTGAAGTACATGGACTTAACTGCCGGTACTAAAATGACAGATATTCAAGTTAATAAGGTATTTATTGGCTCTTGTACCAACTCTCGTATTGAAGATTTACGCGCCGCTGCTGGTGTTGTACAAAAATATCAAGGTCAGCAAGTAGTCTCTGAAGTTGAAGCTATCATTGTTCCTGGTTCATATCGTGTTAAAGAACAAGCTGAAAGTGAAGGGTTAGATAAAATATTTACTGATGCTGGTTTTCAATGGCGCTTACCGGGTTGTTCAATGTGTTTAGGCATGAACGATGACGTTTTAGAAGAAGGCGATCGCTGTGCATCAACCAGTAACCGTAACTTCGAAGGTCGTCAAGGTCGTGGTAGTCGTACTCACTTAGTTAGTCCTGAAATGGCAGCAGCCGCAGCTATCACAGGTCACTTCGTAGACTTAAACGCGTAACCGCCTATAACCTTTTGAGGAATTGAACATGGAAAAATTTAACACACATACAGGTTTGGTTGTGCCATTAGATGTTGCAAACGTCGATACTGATCAAATCATCCCAAAGCAGTTTTTACAAAAAACTGAACGCGTAGGTTTTGGCGTACACTTGTTTCACGACAGTCGCTACCTTGACCATGCAGGTACGAAAGAAAACCCTGACTTTATTATCAATAAGCCAGAGTATAAAGAGGCGAGTATTTTACTAGCACGTGAAAATTTTGGCTGTGGTTCAAGTCGTGAACATGCTCCTTGGGCATTACAAGAATATGGTTTCAAGGTAATTATTGCGCCAAGCTTTGCTGATATCTTTTATGGTAACTGTATCAACGTAGGTCTTTTACCGATTAAATTAAGTGAAGCAGAAATTGAACAGTTATTTGAATTGTCACCCGATGCTCAATTAACACTTACTGTTGATTTGCCAAATAATGTGGTTACTTGTGGCGAGCTTTCTTTCAAGTTTTCTTTAAGTGAATTTCAGCAATACAGCTTAGAAAATGGTGTTGATAGTGTTGGTTGGACTTTAGATAAACTTGATACGATTAAAGCATTTGAAGCGAAAATGCCTGCTTGGCAATAATCTTAATAAGGCGTTATAAACTACCGTAATTAAGGCCAAGTAATAAAGCCCAATTGAGTAACTACTTAGCTGGGCTTTTTTTATTTTGTCTGATAACGATGAGAATAACTGACTACCAGTTAGTCAGCGCTGGTAAACTGAATTTTTCACCATTAAAAGATAGGATTACTTGTTGGGGCAATATTTTTTCAACGATAAGGTTATCACCAATATAATCCCCTTCATAACGGTCTCTGCCATTAACATTTATCCAGCTTTGACCATCTGACGCATAAATATGTTGCTCAAAACTAAGGGCTGGAATCGCGTTTTGTAATTGCTGTGACATTTGAGTTAGAGAGCGAATGTGACTCTGCTCATTACTATCAATTAACTGTGAACTAGCACTACTTGCATGACTATTCGCTAATTGAGAGTCACCTTGTTGCCAATCATTAGCGGTGTCATCCTGAGTTTCCTCTATCGCCGCTTGAAAACGCGCTAATAAATCATCCGACACACCTTCCATTTCAGTCACTTGATAGTTTTGCTGTAAATTTGTCTTCTTAGGCATTTTATCGGCACTGACAACAATTTGCTTATCGGCTTTTATTACCTCAGAAACTGATTTTTCTGGAATATTTTCCGAGATAGGATTGCTATTCGATACAATTATTTCTTTATTATCTACGAGAATAGCAGATGATTTTTCAGTAGGTTTTGTTAGCGAATTATTGTCTCGCTCGACTTTGCCTAAGTCGGTTGATTCAGGTACCAATTTTACCTGTGGATTATTTTCTACTCCTGACTCAGGTAAGACTTTACTCGCTACAGGCAGTTGAGAAATGCTGACTTGCTCCTGTTTTGTCGAGGTTTGAGATTGTCCCCACCAGAAACTCGCTAGGGCAACAAAAGCCATCAAGCTAATTGCAGTAGTACTCATTAATATAGTGCTAGAGCGGTTGTTATTAGATTGAGCTGTTATATCAGATCCTAATGCACGATCCGCTGCCGCGACAACCGTTTTCTTATTTACCACACTATCATTTTGATTATACGCGAGCATCAACGCACTATGACAAAGCAAGTTGGTTAATCTTGGAATTCCCTGAGAGAGTTGATGAATTCTAGCTAATGCACTTTTATCAAAAATTGCTCGTGTGCAATCAGCAACCGATAATCTGTGCTGAATGTACTGGCTTAGTTCTGATTTTGTTAACGGCATTAAGTGATATCGAGCCGTTATACGCTGTGCTAATTGACGTAAATCACGGCGTTGTAATAATTGCTGTAATTCTGGTTGCCCAATTAGAATTACCTGTAACAATTTTTTAGTATTTGTTTCTAAATTGGTGAGTAAGCGTAATTGTTCTAATACTTCAGGCTGTAGGTGCTGAGCTTCATCAATAATCAATAGTGTATTAATATCATTCTCATGATTCTTCAGCAGTTTTTCGGCAATTTTATCGGTTAAGCTTTTCAAACTAGCATCTGTTTTTCGATAACGGATCTTTAACTCATCACACAAGGTCGCTAAAAGTTCTTTACTAGAAAGTGTCGGATTTAAAATAAAAGCAGCTTGAGTATTTTCAGGTAACTGCTCCATTAAACAACGACTTATTGTTGTTTTTCCCGTGCCCACTTCCCCTGTTAATAAGGCAAAACCACCGACTTCCCCTAAACCATAAGTTAAATGTGCCAGCGCTTCTCTGTGTCGATCACTCATAAATAAATATTTAGGATCTGGAGATATTGAAAAGGGTAATTCACTTAACGAAAAAAAATTGCGGTACATGACGTCTACTGAGACAAAAAAACAAGATACAAAATTAACTGCTTGTTTGATGGATGTCAAAGAGTTGATGAATTTAGAGTAAATGCTTAACATTTAATTGCAAATAGTAACGATTATAATTAAGATGCGGACAATTAATTACTTACCTAAATGACTTAGAAGGAAAATACGGTGTTAAAAACATCCCTTACATTATTGGCAATGGCCATAAGCGGCCAAGCATACAGTCAAGAGATCCAATCCACTGTAAGCCAAGTCCAACAAGAATCAAAAGAACAAGACATTGAACGTATAATAGTTACCGGAAGTCGTATTGCTGAAAGCATAGATGAAGTCCCTGCCTCCATTACTATCATCACCCAGAAGCAAATTGCCGCACAACTAAAAGTTTCCTCGGAAATCCAAAGTTTATTAGCTAACTTAGTCCCTGGTATGGCGCCAAGTACTGGTACGGCAAGTAACTCAGGGCAAACTCTACGAGGACGTTCCCCCCTAGTGATGATTGATGGCGTGCCACAATCGACACCATTACGTAATGGTGCATTAGGTATTAGAACACTCGATGCCAGTGTTATTGAGCGTATTGAAGTAATTAAGGGTGCAACCTCTATTTACGGCAATGGGGCTGCTGGCGGTATTATTAACTACATCACCAAAAAAGCAAATAGCGATAAAGCACTAAGCGGTCATGCGAGTATTTCTAGTCGCTTTAGTGCCGTTGAATTAGACGACTCTGTTGGCCAACGTTATGAAGGTGGTATTAATGGTGAGGTGAACAATTTTAGCTATGTATTTAACGCCAGCTATGAAGAGAATGGTCTACAGCGTGACGCCGACGGTGACATCTTAGGACTGAAATATGGTCTGTCCGATGCGGTAATGCAAGATTATTTCACCAAGCTTGGTTATCACTTTGATGATGAAAAATCATTACAGTTTACTTATAACTACTACCAATCAAAGCAGGACGTTGATCTAATCGATCAAGTTGGTAATATAAATATTGGGGATAAAACTCAAGCAAGACCTCTTCTTGAAGGAGAGTCTGTTTTAGGTGTGCCACAAGGTCCTACCAACCATAACATGATGCTTAAATATGTAGATGATGAAGTTTTTGCAAAAACAGGCTTAATGGTTGACCTATATAAACAAGAGGTTGAAAACATTTTCTTTTATTCACCGACGTTAGCAAACTTAGATGAAGGTTATACGGGGGGACAATCGTTAATAAACTCCGAAAAAACAGGTTTAAGAGTAACATTAAATACGCAAGTTGATTTTAGTTTTGATAATGGTGACTCACTTGAGGCTACTTTTATCTACGGTATTGATGCCCTCAACGATGTTACTTCCCAACCTATGGTAGATGGTAGAGTTTGGGTACCTGAAATGGATATGGAAAATCTCGCAGGATTTTTACAAACTAAGCTTATTTATAATGATGATTTAGTGATTAAGTTAGGTGTTAGACAAGAAGATATAGATTTAACCGTTAATGACTATAGTACCCTTAAACTATGTAAAAATATTGACCAATGTTCTGTACCTGTTGATGTTACAGGCGACACGCTAAACTATAAAGCGACAACTTATAATATCGGCGTGAAGTATAATGCTTTGCCGCTGTTTAGTCCTTTTATCAGTTACTCACAAGGCGCAGATATTTCTGACACCGGTCGCTTATTACGTACTGCAACGGTCACAGATATTTCACTAATTCGTACTGAAGCTTCTGTGATCGACAACTATGAACTCGGTTTTAGTTCTGATTTCGAACAAGTGCACTTTGAGTTCGCCACTTATTTCAGTACCTCCGAATTAGGAACAACAAATAAGTTTAATGAAGTGACTGGTGTTTATATGCCAGTACGAGCACCTCAAGAGATCTACGGTTATGAAGCGTTAGTCAATTACACTATCAGTGATGCTTGGGCGGTAAATGCCACCTATAGTTGGGTTGAAGGTAAAAATACTGAGGCGGATGTATATCTTGGCGCAAAACAGATAAGTCCGCCTAAAGCGACTATCAACCTTAACTGGAATCCAAACAATGATATCAGTGTCGCGGTTAATTACTTATATGTGGGCGATAGAAAACGTTTCGAGCCAGTTGATGGAAAATATGTTGGTGACCAAGGTCCTATTGAGAGTTATCAAATAGTTAACTTAAGTGGCAGCTATAACTTCGCACAAGATTGGTCAGCATTTGTTGGTATTGAGAATTTATTCAATCAAGATTACTACCCAACAAAATCGCAGGGTTACACCTATGGTGGTTATAACATTAAAGGTTTAGGTACCACTGTTAACATGGGTATCAATTACCAATTTTAATTACCTAATCGACATGTAAAAAAGCATAGATAAAGCAGTAGATATTACTGCTTTATCCTACTCACATTCTCTGAACTTATTAGCCCCTTATGATACACTTTAATGAATATCCCATTCATTTTGGTCGTACTTTGTTAACCAGCAACTCTGAAATCAATAACACTGAATCAAATATAAAAACGCTTAACAGCTACCTTGTAGGTGGCGCAGTGCGTGATCAGCTACTCAACAGAGGAGTTAAAGATAAAGATTACTTAGTGGTTGGTAGTAGTGTTGAAGAAATGCTTAACCTAGGTTTTGTGCAGGTAGGTAAAGATTTTCCGGTTTTTTTACACCCCAAGACAAAAGCAGAATATGCACTTGCGCGTACTGAACGTAAACAAGGTCAAGGATATACCGGATTTAGCTGTTACTTCGCCCCAGATGTGACTATTGAAGAAGACTTAAAACGTAGAGACCTAACCGTCAATGCCATGGCAATGGATGATAACGGTCAACTTATCGATCCCTATCATGGTCAGCAGGATCTAAATGATCGTATTTTACGCCATGTAAGTGATGCTTTTATTGAAGACCCTCTACGTGTTCTTCGTGTCGCTCGATTTGCTGCCCGCTATCATAAGTATGGTTTTACCATTGCAGATGAAACCCTTGCTCTAATGCAAGAAATTAGTCAAAGCGGCGAGTTAAAAAGCTTAACACCTGAACGTGTTTGGCAAGAAATGCAATTGAGCCTAGCCGACGGTGGAGCTAATTCCGACACTCATTCAGGGAGCCCTGAAGTATTTTTTCAAGTATTACAGCAATGTCATGCCTTGGAAGAGTTATGGCCTGAACTTGCCGTTTTATGGGGAATACCAAACCCTGCCCTGTGGCATCCCGAAATATGCAGCGGAGTACATACCATGATGGTATTGCGACAATCCGTATTGCTGACACAAGCTTTCTTTGAAGATGAAGCAGATGATAAAGGTGACAATAAGACAGCGATCCGTTTTGCCGCACTTTGCCACGACTTAGGCAAAGGTGTTACTCAAAATCACTTATTACCAAGTCATAAGGGCCATGAAAAAGCAGGTTTACCCTTAGTAGAGAAAATATGTAAACAACTTAAAGTACCAAGCCACTATAGACAACTTGCTTTAAAGGTTTGTGAATTTCACTTACATTGCCATAAAGCCTTTGAGCTTAAGGCCAGCACTATTTTAAAGATGTTTGACCAATTAGATATTTGGCGAAAACCCGAAGAGTTTAATTTCTTCTTAATAGCCTGTAAATCTGATTTTTTAGGGCGCTTAGGTTTTGAAAGCCGCCCTTACCCGCAAGAAAAATATCTAAAAGCAGCGGCAAAATCAGCGAGAGAAGTCACGGCAAAAAGCTTTGTAGAACAGGGATTAAAGGGCTTAGCGATTAAAGAGGCTATGGCTAAAGAAAGGCTAAACGTTATTATAGAAATTAAAGCACAGTATGAACACTTAGACCCTAATCGACATTAACTAGTCCGATGAAAATATCAGGGTCTGTATAATGCTAGTAAGTGGTAATAATAACTCGCTAGCAATGTAAAAAACTCCCTCCAGAAAACTAAATTACTTCTGTACAAAATACCAACAACAAGTTGTTTCACAGTGTTTACAAACGACAACAACTTAATAGCACCACTTTCACTATCCTACCTATATCAAATCAATATCTGATTTTGTAAAGCTTAATTTCTTAAGCGAGTAATAGGCAAGGTGGTCAATATGACAATGCAAATAGCTTCTTCTAGTATATCTACATCGGCTCAAACCATTCAACCGATTGCGCCTGCCATACCTCAACCAAAGCAACGTCCTAACTTTAGCGATATTTTAACACCTGAGCAGAAAAATACAGTGCAACAAGGTACAGATGACAAAATAGCTGAACAGGTTGAGAATGTGAAATCAAACTACCAAACAGCTAAAGATCTTGATTTGATGCAGTCTTATTATCAACAACAACAAAAGCTCTTTGATATCTATTTACAAACCAGTACTAATGACGATACATCATCAAGTACTGTTCAGACGAGTGAAAACCTCAGTGCCGTGTCAGCATTAACCAATACCTATGCTGAATTATATGAATTACATCAGAATGTAAAAAATGGTGTAGGTCAATTACCTAGCATTGGTGGTGAACATGAAGAAATAGAAACATTGCCCGCAAGTTCCGTTACCAATGTTAATGAAGTAGTAAAAAGCGTAAATAATCAATCATTAGCAAATAAACAAATTGACGCTTACACTAGTTTGATGATGCCAAGTACTGCATCTTATGTACATCTAAGTGCTTAGCAATTTGCATTTTTTCTTTGCACTATGCAACTAACGTAAATACTAATGCTTGATCGATTTCAGTA
>Ga0209396_1000785_pt1 | contig 36617 bp, 34 predicted proteins | sample GOMGulsemesocosm_6_FD_184638 | JGI IMG/M metagenome (GOLD analysis project Ga0209396, IMG submission 184638) | Methane-oxidizing microbial communities from mesocosms in the Gulf of Mexico - GOM8C Gulf of Mexico (SPAdes) (version 2) | ecosystem: Environmental > Aquatic > Marine > Cold seeps...
AGAATCTACAAACGGATAATATCCAGTATGTGTTTATCTCTGGCGACGCTAAAGATATGAAAAATCGACTAGCTAAAGAAACACAATCGCCACTCAAGTACAACAGTGATAAGCCCGCTGATTTACTCAGTGATGATAAAATCATTCAAGACTATAAGCTTACTATCCCTAAGAAAGATATTGAAATTATCGATGTGAAAGACGTGTTCAAATAGATGCAGATCCAAGTATCGTAGATATAAAAATACCGCGTAATACGCGGTATTTTTTTACCTATCGCAACAAGATATCCGGTTTTCTAAAATTGATAACTGGCAATAAAGCTTGCGCTACTATTAGTTTTTTTACTTTCTACTCCCTTACCTGAACCACCCTCAATGCGGAAACGCCAACCAATATTATTTAATCCATTAACATTGTAGCTGTAAGAAAGCCCAACACCATTAACCGTTTCCCAATCAAACGCCGCTGCCAATGCACAACCTATAACAACACCAAAAAATGATTCTCCATTATCTTTTTCTGAATCAGGACAATCACTGTCATCATTTATTACACCCAATGCCCCATACATTACGCCAATCGCATGATGTTTATCGTCATCTAAGGCATGTTCAAAACCCAAAGAAAATCCGTCATCTACACCAACTTTATAGTTTGCAAACCAACGTTGGTTACCCTCGAAAGCAGGCATAGATACTTCAAGATTTCCTAAATATGGAAAGCCAGTACCCAAAGTAAAACTAACATCATTATCTGTAGCATTTGCTTGGCTTGGTATAAGTAATGACGCTCCGCAGAGCATTAACGCCGATAAAATCGTTGATTTCATGTTAATCCCTTAAGTTATTTCCATAATAAAAGAGATAGGTTATCAGTTGCTAAGTAAATGATTCAAGTAAGAAATAGTTATCAATTGTTACCGGTTACGCACAGACATTAATTGAGTTGCGTCAACGGAGTGTATCGGCCGCTTTCTTTTAATTTTAATAACCCTTTATCTAGCATTTTTGCATAATATTTAGCCTTAGGGTGTTTCTTATTAAAAGCCACATACAAAGGAACAGAGACAACACCAATAGAAGAAATAGATTTAAGAGACTCTCGCGGTAATTTCATTAATGACAAATGATAATCTATAACTTTTTCAGTGATATAAGCCAAATCTACACGCCCAAGTAATAGCATTTTAATCAAACGTTCTTCGGATTGGGCTTTCTGCCGTTTAAATTTGTATTGATAATATTCAGGATGATACATATAACCATTCACTTCTCCCACTTGAAGCCTGCTGTTATTGAGATCTTTCTCACTCTTAACCTCAATGGGACGCTTTGTCGCGTAAAAGAATTTGGTTGTTACTTGATAAACAGGCTGCTCACCAAAGATAAATTTGTCTTCACTATCAGGTGTTTTTACTGCGCTAAAGCCCCCTAACCCTTTACCTTCTCCTAGCCATTTAACAATACGAACAAATGGAATTATTCTTATTTTTACATCTATTCCAACCTCACGATAAGCTGCAATAACCACTTTATTGACGATACCACTACCATCGGGGTTTGAAAAAGGTGAGTAGGAATCTTCAGCATAAAGCTCTATCGTTTCAGCATGCGCAGGACACACTAATAACGTGATAAAACATATAGTAATAATTATCAGAGACTTCATTTAAAATCCAAAGATCAGCTAAAATAATGGATGAATCAGTGAGTATAGCTTATCAAATATAGAAAAATAGTCTTTATTTTAGTTAGTTACAGTTATATAAGTGCAATATTTCTATGCTGGCTTAACACAGAAACTTATACATTCAGGTTCTAGATCTATCTCTTCTAAAACAATAGTTAAATTAAAAGCCGACCAGCATAATCGACTATCAATTTTTCTGTCTGAATTTGGAATTAGATAAATACCATAACTAATTATCACGGCAGCTAAGAGCAAACTTAAATTTTTCATTTTCACCTTCGGTTAATATAATAATTCACGCATATTTTTCTTGTTCATCAATTGAACACTAGGCCCGACTGATGCACAAAGATAAATGATAGTCACACCACTAATGGTTAAGCCTATTGAGAATAAAGTAATTGCATTTTCCCCAAACACAAAATCTAACAGTGCTGTAAGAATTAACGCTAATAGCAAGCTGATACTAGTACCTACAATATTGTCTTTAGCGACAAATAAGATAAGTTTTGCATTGGGCATTCCTAGACATTTAAATACAGCTAGCTGATGCTCTCGTAGCATTGTTTGATATTTCAAACCTCCATACAAACTAAAACAAGCAACTATGATGGTTGCTAGAGTGATAAGTGATGATAATGAAATACTTAATCGCATCTCTCTGCCCTTAATTTTTAGTTGATCTTCAACAACCATAATTGGACTACGACGTAACGTGTTTTTTTGCTTCTTTCTTATATTGTTTAATAGCGTCGCTGGTAAGTTTCTATTGTATTTAAAAACGAAAGTAGCTTTATCCGCTCCCTTACTATCCATTAATTTCCAATCGAATGCCTGAAAAATCATTGGTTGGCTTTGATCAATAAAGCTTTCAATCTCTTTGGGAATGAAGCGATTCAGGTCAACAATAGCAGCGACCTGTTTTTCTCCACTGGTTCCCCTGCAAGGTAATTTTTCGCCAATTACATTACTCGTACTACCAAATAATTTAAGGGCAGCCTCTTTGCTAATAACCACTTGTTGTTGTGTTTGATTCAAAGGAATTGAGCCTGCCAATGTTTTGGCTTTTAAAATACTAAAAATATTAGGGGTTACATAACCCTTACTAATAATTGTTGAATGATTAGGCATCTTGCACATTATTAACGAAAAGCTTAAAGCTAACGGATCAGCCCCCAACATACCGATTTCAGAAATATTTGGATGCGAAGATAGTTGCTGTTTAATTTCCGCTACAACAGCGGCCTGGCTAGCTTGACTCTGTGCTTTATCATGAAATTTTTCTATTTGTACATACGCAACGTTTTGGTAGGAACTAGCTAACAAGAGCGATAATTTTATTATGTTGCTAATTAAATATGACACACCAAGCAACAGAAAAACTCCTATTGAAAACACTTGAATATTGATGATTTTCTTCATCATATTCAAATTAAACATACCAGAGTGTCCCTTGCCTGACGAAGCCAACCCTGAGTTAAGATTCATAATATCGATCGTCTTGTGAGGCAGTATTAAAAGCAAAAAAATACAACTCCAAATAACCATAATTGAACAGGCAATAATAGAAATGGAAGGAGCAAGAGACCATTTGACAAAGCCTAAACTTTGCAAATATTTATTGATCATTGTACATAAAGTATAAGCGATAGCATTTGATGTAAAACTTATCGTTAATGCTACCCAAGCTTCCATTAAACGAATCGCATACTTATTAGCACCGAGTACATAACTAAGAACAACATCGCGCTGAGTCTTTCCTGCATGCGCAAGGCATAAGCTCCCCATTGCTGTTAGGCCGATACATAGAATAAGAAAAGATGCCATCAAGAGACTCGGAGCTAGATAGTACCAACTTCCATACATTACCTTTCTCAGGTTATCGATGCTAAAGCTAAGTTGTTTGGCCCGAGGAGCTACTGCATTATACTCGTTGACCCACGTCGACACCGTATTTTCTAACTGAGTAATATTCAAACCACTTTGCAAAAATATGTCAGGATTGAGCAGTAGAGTATTTTCACCCTCTCGAACAAAAGTGACCTGTGTTTCCTTAATATATATAATTCCAGGCCTGTTATTACTGCCCAGTACTTGCTCTGTTGAACCAACCACTGAAGCATCAGCATTCAAAACAGCCGATATCTGATAACGTTCACCAGAAATATTAATATAAGTACCAATTACATTAGGATCAGAAAACAAATTATGACGCCAAAAGTCGTTATCAATAATAACGCTTTGACTATCAAAGTTCTTAATACTGCCAAGCTGTATTTTTATATTAAATTGCCCCAGATAATTGTCAGAAATGACACTCCTGGTAATGCTGTACTGTTCACCTTTATCCGCCAACCACTGAACTGTCTCTGTTTTTTTCGTAATGACATTGATTGGTAATGCCCACTGTTTAATTTCGTATAACGTCTCGGGATATAGCATCGTAAACCCATCAGTCGCTAAAGGCCCTTGTTGAATATGTAATTGATAGCTTTTTTCTGCATTCGCAATTGATAATGGGGCATGCATTATTTGAACAACAAGTTGACTACTCAATTGAAGAACAGTAATACACAATGAAGTTATTAAAATGAGGCTTAGCATAATCGCTGGATTATGAAATTGCTTGTACAGCGTGATTCTAATCAGCATTAAATGATAAGTAATAGATTTAAGCATGCTGCTCTCTTACTATCTGGCCATCCCGCAATATAACTTGTCGTTTAGATTGTGCGGCATATTGTTGATTATGAGTAACAAGAACAATCGTCTTTCCTTGCTCATTTAGCTCTTTTAGTATTTTCATCACCTGATCACCAGAGCGACTATCAAGATTTCCGGTTGGTTCATCCACCAGTAATAGCTCCGGATCGTTAACTAAGGCTCTCGCTATCGCAATTCGTTGTTGTTGCCCACCTGATAATTGCCAAGGATACTTTTTGCTGTGAGAAGAAAGTCCCAAAAAATCCAACTGTTTACTGGCACGATGATGCGCCTCCTTTTTATTCATCCCATCAAATATTAAGGGTAAACAAATATTATCTATATTAGTGAGGTGATCAACTAAATTGAAATTTTGAAAAATGAAACCTAAATGTCTACGACGTAAAATAGCCAACTGACTAGAGGTTAATGTCGTAATATCTTGATCTAATAGCTTGTATCGCCCTTGCGTAGGTTGCTCTACCAAACCTAAAATTGACAATAGAGTTGATTTACCACAACCTGATGGACCAAAAATTGAAACATATTCACCCTGTTCAATTTCCATATTAAAATCTTTTAGCGCGGCGGTCTCATCATAAATTTTACGCACATTCATCATATGAATTAGCTTCATGATTTGTCACTTATTTGTATAACATCCAGCGTTGCAATGTCATGTGTATCTGAGATAACTATTTGAGTTTGCGGTGTTAACGCCCCGGGTGATAAGACTAAATAATGATCTGTTAAACGACTAATACCCACTCTAGTTTTACGTAGTAAATTATCTTCTTTAATAAACAAATCGACTTCATCGCTAAAAACAAGCCCTGCTGGCTTCACCACAAACAAAGTGTTTTCCATCGTATCTAATACAATAGCCACTTTCAGTTCCATGTTTTCTTTGATCGATTTCAATGACTCATCTAGTGTCATTTCTAACTCAATAAATCCTTGATTAACACCTGGTAGAATAGTGCTTATTTTCGCTTCAATCTCCTGATTAATAAATGTTATAAGGGCTTTTTGCCCTACTTTCAGTTGAGGGCTATATCTTTGTGCAACTTTAACTTTAGCGGTATATCGAGACTCCCCTTTAATGACAGCTAATTGATCTCCCAGTCTTAAGGATTGCCCGACAAATAAATTTAAGTTATCGAGTCGTCCTGAAAAAGGCGCCTTAATAATGAGTCTGTCTCTGTCGGCCTGACGAGCCATCATACGTTGCTTACTTAGCGCTAAAATCTGTTGCTCCAATGTTATAGTTTGTTCCATCTGCGTTTCAAGTTGAGACGTTTGACTACGCTTTAATTCTAACAAGTCTTTTTGTTGTTGAAGTTGCATTTGAACTTGTTTTATTTCTAATTCTGGAATTATTTGCTGAATATATAGTTTATTCTTCGCTTGATAGTTTAACTCAGCTAACTTTAACTCTGCATTCGCGTTGCGCAATGACGCATGCTGTGTCTGTACTTGTTGCGCCAATTCTAATTTTTTCTTTTCGAGGCGTAATGTTTCCAACTGCCAATCAGAATATGCTTCTTGATACGCTAAGCCAATTTTTCTATTCTCAATCTCAACGATTATCTCGCCTGCTTTAACCCAATGACCAGCACGGTACTTGAGCTGTTTTACCGTTCCTGAGAAAGGAGCTGTTAAAATCTGATTATCTAACGCAACAAACTTACCAAAGCCATTAACAGTGACATTAAAGGTTCCGTGCTCTATTGGTGAAAAGCGAAGGCTACTCAACGATACAGTGCGTTCATTAGGAACTATCATTGCCACTAAAATCAATAATATCAACAGTCCACCCCCCATAAACCAAATTCTAGATCGTTGTTTTACAATTGGAATATCCATCGTTTACCCCTTAAACGCAGAGACTATTGTTGCAAAATTTTTCTCATCTAGACCAATATATTTTTTCTTGATCACACCAGAGCTATCAATATGAAAAAGAATAGGAGACAACATTGAGTCCATATAAAAATTTTCAGGTTGGAGATTGGTCTTAGCAAGCGTCATTAAACGATTATTCATAACATCAGATTTAGGAAATGTACTATCATTAAAACCAAGCACCATAAATCGGATATTATCTTGACTTGCCATCTTATTTATCAGTTCATCGCATGGTGGACAGTCATCCCTAAAGGGTAAAATTAAAGTATCACCTGTTATAAAATCACCTATTTTTGTATTGTAGCCTTGAACAGTCACAGGTAATGTCAAATCAATTGCCTTGTTAATATTGCTGAGTATCTCCTTTTCAATCATGGTAGAAATCCCTCCTGAACTAGTGAGTAATTTAGCAAAGACTTCTTTACCTTGAGGAGTGAATAATAGACCTACAGTTATCGCTATTATGATGACTACGCTAATAATTAATTTGATGAATAATTTCATGATATTTTTCCGTTAAAAAGGGAATTGACGTTGATTCGAATTTTTCGATAACTTCACTTTTTCATAATTGGCTTACTTTCTCGATAAGCCACATAGGATTTATTCGTGACATCAGTGTGAATTCCGTGTCACTATCGCTTATACCTTTGAATTTAAAATAAAATAAAGTTTAGGATAGTGTTAGAAATGATTAAGATTGGTGAGTTTTATTTAGATCAAGACAGCAATATTTTATATAACTCCCAGCATCAAGAGGTTCGTATTGAGTCTAAAACGATGCAAGTGCTCATCTATTTATTGTCGAATAACGAAAGGTACGTAACATTATCGGAACTACACGACAATTTATGGGAGGGTCGTATTGTTAGTGACTCAGCCGTTCGTCAAACGATAAGTAAGCTTAGAAAATTACTTAAAGATAATGGTGATGATTCTAGGATTATTCGGTCGGTCGTTAAAAAGGGATACCGCTTTATTTATCCTATCCAAAATATAGAACAGAATATTGAGCAAGAGCAGCTCAAAGCAGACATAAAGACTCATAAATCTAAAGGCAAGAATTCAAAGTCTATTCATTATCACTGCATTAAAAGATGGGTAATACGTGCCTGTCTTCTTCTAGCTATTTTATCAATTTTAATTTTCGGTGGCTTATCAATCACCCAGCCTTTAGGTTTGGCAGCAGGAATCAATACAGGTATAAGCTTTAATAAAAATGGTGATGTAATTTATGTAACAAAGTCGCATCACAACGATACCTACTACAAACTCATGAAACATTCTGGCAATAGCTCTGAGATGCTAATGAAATCAAAAAACGCATTATTATTTCCCCTAGTAACAGACTCACAAGAGATTTGGGTTGGCTGGCAAAGCATTGATAAGTGCGGCATATACCACATATCTGAAACAGGCAACATCACACAACCAATCGCATTACTCGACGACGCATGTATGACTATTAGTCATCTTTCGGTACAGGGTAATAATATACTCATCAGTGCTAAAGCAGATGCGAAGCAACCATTTAAGATTAGTATAATTAACACTGATGACCTATCGATTAGTAACGTATCACCTTCTCTAAAGTCACATGACCCACTAATGGCTGCGGTATCACCTCATAAGAAGTGGCTTGCTACTGTCACTCAAAATTCGCAGCAATATATTCTGTCTATTTATAACCTTAAGACTAACCAACGTCTAGGACAGTGGAACTATGCAAATGCGGCTACTCAGTTGAGGTGGCATCGAAACAATATATATATATCTACAGCGCATAACCTCGGTTATATAGAATTGAAAAGTCTAGAGAAAAAGTCAGTATTGACATCTGACTCTGTGGGACAATTTACTCGATTAATCGATTTTTGGATTGATGACGATAAAAACTATGTTTTGCAAGAACAACAACCTTTAGTAAACCAACGTCATCTAGCAAACTATCACATATCAGAAAATAACGAATTAGCCTTTCATCAATCATTCTACCTAGGATCTGGCCCAACAACCTTTAGTGGCAACTCACCCAGATCAACTTATTACTCACAATATAATAAAGATTATTATCAAATATTTAACTTAGATACTGCTGATAGTATTTATACCAGTGACAAAAAAATAAGCGTACTAAATTATGACCCAAATGAAGCCAATCTACTTTTTACAGAAGGAGACGATCTTGTATTACTAGGTATTAACACAATGAAAGTGTTGTCTAGAATTAACATTAACACGCCTATACAAGGTGTTTTCAAACCTCCTAAACAATCTATCTATTGGTTAATCACACAGTCTGAACTGGGTTTTCAAACCCTTAGTTGGGATTACTCAGCAAACGCTTTAACACAAATAGCGGTTAATGAATTTGCTAGGTTTATGATAGGTAACGATGTTGCTTGGTTAGATGCAAATGATAGAAAGATTAAGATAAAAGTAGATAAAACGATTACTACTATCAGCGATTCCATGCCTATTTATAATCATAGTCAATGGCAATTTTCCCAAGAAAGTTTATGGTTTACTCAAAACACGCCAGCTGGATCGCGTATATTTAGGACGAATGAAAAAAACAAATGGAAAACTCATGAGATTTTTGAAGCCGGTAGTATTAATCATATATCTATAGGCCAAAATAATGTTTATATTCAAGCAAGAAAAACAAAGATTAGTGAGTTATTTAATGTAACTAATGTGCATTTTTAATTTAAATAAACAGGTATATTTATCCCTAATTGCAGACACAAAAAAAGCGCCCTAAGGCGCTTTTTAAATCATCAACAAAAAGGAATTAACCTTTCTTACGAACCATCTCAAGAACACGTAACTGAGCAACAGCATTAGCTAATTGCTTAGCTGCTTCTGCGTAGTCCATGTCTCCACCGGCTTTGTTAATGTTTTCTTCAGCAAGACGCTTAGCTTCAACAGCCGCTTCTTCGTCAAGGTCACCACCACGGATAGCAACATCAGCAAGGATGTTTACCGTAGATGGTTGAACTTCAAGAATACCGCCAGAAAGGAAGATAATCTCTTCCTCTCCGTTCTGTTTTACTAGGCGAACCATGCCAGGCTTGATGCTTGTTAATAATGGCGCGTGACCAGGCATAATGCCTAACTCACCCGCTTCACCAGAAACTTGTAATGATGCTACGCGACCTGAAAAAATTTCTTTTTCCGCGCTAACAACATCAAGATGTACAGTCATAGCAGCCATAGTACTCTCCTAGTCCTAAGCGATTAAAGCTTAGTAGCTTTCTCAATTGCTTCATCAATACTACCAACCATGTAGAACGCTTGTTCTGGTAGGTCGTCGTAATCGCCAGCAAGAATGCCTTTGAATCCAGCGATAGTATCTTTTAGTGAAACGTATTTACCAGACGCGCCAGTGAATACTTCAGCTACGAAGAATGGTTGAGATAAGAAACGCTCAATCTTACGAGCACGAGTTACGGTTTGCTTATCTTCTTCAGATAGCTCATCCATACCTAGGATCGCAATGATGTCTTTAAGCTCTTTATAACGTTGCAGTGTGTTTTGAACAGACTGTGCAATGTCATAATGCTCTTGACCAACAACTAATGGATCAAGTTGACGAGACGTTGAATCTAGTGGATCGATTGCAGGGTAAATACCACGCGAAGCGATGTCACGAGACAGTACAACTGTCGCATCTAAATGAGCAAAGGTTGTTGCTGGCGATGGATCCGTCAAATCATCCGCAGGTACGTATACCGCTTGGATAGAAGTGATTGAACCTTTCTTAGTTGAAGTAATACGCTCTTGTAATACACCCATTTCTTCAGCAAGTGTAGGCTGGTAGCCTACTGCTGATGGCATACGACCAAGAAGTGCAGATACTTCTGTTCCAGCTAGTGTGTAACGATAGATGTTATCTACGAAAAGTAGAACGTCTAGGCCGTCATCACGGAATTTCTCAGCCATAGTCAAACCAGTTAACGCTACGCGTAAACGGTTTCCTGGAGGCTCGTTCATTTGACCGTAAACTAACGATACTTTATTAAGTACGTTAGATTCGTTCATTTCGTGGTAGAAATCGTTACCCTCACGAGTACGCTCACCAACACCAGCAAATACTGAGTAACCTGAATGCTCGATCGCGATGTTACGGATCAATTCCATCATGTTTACAGTTTTACCAACACCAGCACCACCGAATAATCCAACTTTACCGCCTTTAGCGAAAGGACAGATTAAATCGATTACTTTGATACCAGTTTCTAACAAATCGTTAGAGTTAGCTTGCTCTTCATATGAAGGAGCTTCGCGATGGATTTCCCAACGCTCTTCTTCACCAATAGGACCAGCTTCATCGATAGGCTCGCCTAAAACGTTCATAATACGGCCAAGGGTCTTTTTACCCACTGGTACCATAATTGGACGTTGTGTGTTTTCTACATTTAGGCCACGACGTAAACCGTCAGATGAACCCATGGCGATAGTACGAACTACGCCGCCGCCCAGCTGTTGCTGAACTTCTAACACTAAATGATAACCTTCGTTGGTTACTTTTAGTGCGTCATATACTTTTGGTACCGAACCTTGTGGAAATTCAACATCCACAACTGCGCCGATTACCTGTACTACGTTACCTAAACTCATGATTTTTCCTCAAAGCTTATTGGTTATACCATTGCCTAAACAGCTGACGCGCCGGCTACAATCTCACCCAATTCTTGAGTGATGCTTGCCTGACGTGCTTTGTTATAAACAAGTTGTAAGTCGTCGATCAAGTCTGATGCGTTGTCTGTGGCGCTTTTCATTGCCATCATACGTGCAGCCATTTCACAGGCTACATTTTCCACAACACCTTGATAAACCTGAGACTCTACGTAACGCGTTAGAAGTACATCAAGTAATTCTTTCGCATCTGGCTCGTAGACGTAATCCCAATGATGAGATTGCTCAGTATTACCTTCTTGTTTTGGCAAAGGTAGTAGTTGATCGATCGTTGGCTCTTGAACCATAGTATTCACAAACTTGTTGTGTACTACATATAAACGGTCCAATTTACCTTCGTCATATGCTTTTAGCATTACTTGAACGCTACCAATTAGCTCTTTTAATGATGGTGTATCACCCAAACCTGAAGTTTGTGCAACCACGTCACCATTACCAAAGCTATTGAAGAAACTAATGGCTTTACTACCAATCAGTGCAAATTGTACATCTGCGCCTTTGGTTGTCCACTCACCAGCATCTTTAGCAACTTTCTTAAACAAGTTAATGTTCAAGCCGCCACACAGGCCACGGTCACTCGAAACAACGATGTAACCGACACGTTTGACGTCACGCTCTTCCAAATAAGGATGGCGATATTCCAAGCTGCCTTCAGCAATATGACCAATCACAGAGCGCATATTAGTGGCATATGGGCGCGATGAGTGCATGCGGTCTTGTAGACGACGCATTTTACTCGCTGCAACCATTTCCATAGCGCTAGTGATCTTTTGAGTGTTTTTAACACTCGCGATCTTGCTTTTTATCTCTTTTCCGCTAGCCATCTCTTCTTTCTCCAGTTAGTTAGGCGTTGCTGCCAACGCCTATCACCGACTTAGTAAGTCTGAGTTGCTACGAAGTTATCAAGCAAAGCTTTAAGACCAGATTCGATATCAGCGTCGTATGCGCCTTTAACGTTGATCTTAGCCATTAGCTCGCTTCCTTCGCTGTTCGCGTAAGAAATTAGAGATGCTTCAAAATCAACAACTTTGTTGATTGCAACGTCTTTCAAGTAACCTTTTTCAGCAGCAAAGATAACAACACCTTGTTGAGCTACGCTCATAGGTGCATATTGCTTTTGCTTCATTAATTCAGTTACACGTTGACCATGCTCAAGTTGAGCACGAGTAGCGTCATCTAGATCTGAAGAGAACTGAGCAAATGCCGCTAATTCGCGATATTGTGCTAGTGCAGTACGAATACCGCCAGAAAGCTTCTTGATGATCTTAGTTTGAGCAGCACCACCAACACGAGATACCGAAATACCAGGGTTAACAGCAGGACGAAGTCCTGAGTTAAACAAGTCAGTTTCTAAGAAGATCTGACCATCGGTAATCGAAATTACGTTTGTAGGTACGAATGCTGAAACGTCACCGGCTTGAGTTTCGATAATCGGCAATGCCGTTAATGAACCTGTTTTGCCTTTAACTTCACCGTTAGTGAACTTTTCTACGTAATCTACGTTTACGCGAGAAGCACGCTCTAATAAGCGACTGTGAAGATAGAAAACGTCACCAGGGTAAGCTTCACGACCTGGCGGACGACGAAGTAGCAATGAAATTTGACGGTAAGCAACAGCTTGCTTAGTCAAATCATCATATACGATCAACGCATCTTCACCGCGGTCACGGAAGTATTCACCCATAGCACAACCTGAGTAAGGTGCTAAGTACTGTAGTGCAGCAGCTTCAGAAGCAGATGCAACAACAACGATAGTGTTTGCTAGGGCGCCATGCTCTTCTAGTTTACGAACAACGTTCGAAACAGTAGAGTTTTTCTGGCCGATTGCAACGTAAACACATTTAATGCCAGAATCTTTCTGAGCAATAATTGCATCTAGTGCGATAGCAGTTTTACCAGTTTGACGGTCACCGATGATTAATTCACGTTGGCCACGGCCAACTGGAATCATTGTATCGATAGCCTTGATACCTGTTTGTACAGGTTGATCAACTGATTGACGTTCGATAACACCAGGAGCAATTACTTCTACTGGAGAGAAACCATCGTTATCGATAGCGCCTTTACCGTCAATTGGTTCGCCAAGTGTGTTTACAACACGACCTAGTAGACCGCGGCCTACTGGTACTTCAAGGATACGACCGGTAGATGTTACTTTTACGCCTTCAGCAAGGTCAGCGTAAGGTCCCATTACAACCGCGCCTACAGAATCACGCTCAAGATTAAGCGCGATCGCGTAGCGATTGCCAGGTAGTTCAATCATCTCGCCTTGCATCACGTCCGCTAGGCCGTTGATGCGCAAGATACCGTCGCTTACAGAAACGATAGTACCTTCGTTACGAGCTTCACTAACAACTTCGAAAGATTCGATACGTTGTTTGATCAGATCACTGATCTCAGTGGAATTTAGTTGCATGCTCTAATCCCCAATTATGATTGCAGCTGATTGCTAAGACGTTCTAATTTTCCGCGTACTGATCCGTCAATTAACAGATCCTCTACACGAATTATTACGCCAGCAACCAGAGATTTATCGATACTTACATTTAGCTTAACTTTACGTGCTAAACGCTTTTCCAGTGACGCAGCCAAATCGGCTTGTTGTGCGTCTGTTAGTTCAGTGGCAGACGTAATGTCTGCATCTACTTGCTTGTTATACTCATCGTAATATTGGGCAAATAACACTGATACTTCAGGAAGTACCAATAAACGTTCATTTTGAGCCATTACTTTAATAAAGTTATGACCATTTTCGTTGAGTTGCTCACCACCGACTTTAATTAATAAGTCCGCTGCGTCAGAAGCCGCAGTAGTAGCTTTAAGCAGTGCAACAACGGCATCATCAGATGCAATTTGACTCATAAATGTAGTCATTTCTAACCACGAATCAGCAGTGTTACTCTCAACAGCAAAATCGAATGCTGCTTTAGCATAAGGTCGAGCGATGGTAGTATATTCAGCCATTACTCTATCCTCAGTTAAAGCTCACCGACAAGTTTTTCAACAATGTCGTTCGCAGCAGCTTGATCGATTGAGCGCTCAAGAATTTTCTCAGCGCCAGCAATTGCTAATACAGCAACTTGTTGACGAAGGTCTTCTTTAGCACGATTACGTTCTGCTTCAACTTCAGCATAACCAGAAGCAATGATGTTATCACGCTCAGTTATTGCCGCAGTTTTTGCTTCATCAACGATTTGTGCTTTACGCTTGTTTGCTGCGTCAACAATAGAAGCTGCTTGCGCTTTAGCTTCTTTAAGTTGATCAGTAGCAGACGCTTGCGCTAGCTCTAAATCTTTGGTGGCACGTTCAGCAGAGGCCAAGCCGTCAGCAATTTTTGCTTGACGAGCTTCAATCGCACTAATTAACGGTGGCCAGATATATTTCATACAAAATATAACGAACACGATAAACGCGATTGATTGACCTAAAAGGGTTGCGTTAAGATTCATAACGTCTCTCCTAGTTTGTTAAAAAGAGAATGAGTTATTAACCGTTTAACATCGCGCCAAGTGGGTTGGTGAACAACATGTACATTGCAATACCAACACCGATCATAGCGATTGCATCGATAAGACCAGCTACGATGAACATTTTAACTTGAAGCATTGGAGCCATTTCTGGTTGACGCGCAGCGCCTTCCAAGAATTTTCCGCCCAAAATACCAAAGCCGATTGCTGTGCCAAGTGCACCAAGACCGATTAGTAGTGCAACTGCGATAGCAGTAAAACCTAAGATAGTTTCCATTAGTTTCTCCAGATAGTTTTAAAAATTAAAATTGTAAAAAATTTGTTTCGTACGTTGAATTAAAATTGACACTCATCATGTAGGAGCTCAATAACTAAAACAATCTATACATTAATGATCTTCACAAGACATGCTTAGATACACGACGGTTAACATCATGAAAATAAACGCTTGTAGTAATACCACCATTATATGGAATGTAGCCCATACAAAATGTAGCGGTAGCTGCCACACGCCTAAAAGGGCGATAAGCATAAAGATCATTTCACCAGCGTACATGTTTCCAAATAAACGTAAGCCAAGAGATACTGGTTTTGCGATTAACGCCACCAACTCCATAACTAAGTTTACCGGGATAAATGCCCAATGATTAAAAGGTTGCATAGTCAGTTCTTTAACGAACCCACCAATACCTTTAATCTTGATGCTATAAAAGATCATTAAGAAAAATACGCTGATTGACATACCCATTGTAATATTAAGGTCTGTCGTTGGAACAACACGCATATACTCTAAACCCGCTGCTTGAGATGCCATAGGCAACCAATCAACTGGTATTAAATCCATTGTATTCATGAGGATAATCCACACAAATATAGTCAATGAAAGAGGAGCAATTAACGCACTCTTACCATGGAAGGTATCTTTGACGGTACCATCAACGAACTCTACAGTCATTTCAATAAGACATTGTAATTTTCCAGGCACACCCGTCGTCGCTTTTTTAGCAACGCTGGCGAATAACCAACAGAAAACAATACCAAGACCTATCGAAAAAAGTAGTGAATCGACATTTACCGACCAAAATCCTTCACCCACCGTCCAGTTATGGAGGTGATGAACGATATAATCGCCAGATGTTTGAGGACCACCGGTATCAGATGCTGACATCTTCTATCCCACTTTTTTGGATTTAAAAATTAATGGTGATAACCAATGGAGGAAAATTGCCAACGCATATGTAACGAATAGCGGCAAATAAATCACATCCAAAGTATTAAACACCACCCAAAACAGCACTATCACTAAAACAAGCTTGAGTGCTTCGCCTTTAAAGAAATCACTAAGAACTTCTTTAGCGGCGCTCGCTCCGGCATTGCGAAAGGCTAAGGTAGCAAAGACAAAGTTAGGAAAAATAGAAATCACGCCGCCACAAAGTGCGGAATAGCCTGCTACAACCCCATTTGTCAGGAAGAAAATTAAAGAAGTCGCAATCACAGCAACCGTTTGCATGGCAATCAACCTATATGCTGTTGAACGCCCGCGAGATGCTAATTTTTTGACCAATTGATTTTCTCCACAACCTGCTTATTTTAGTGATGAGCTATTTAACGTAAATAACTCAATATATCGCGCCGAAAAAAGCATGCGGAAGTATACGTTTTCTGGCTAATATTGCAACTTAATAGCCAGCCTATTGACATAATAATACATAAACTGAGACTAAAGGAGCATTAGCCACCACATATAGTGTTACATAATAACTAAAAGCACCAAACAACCGCTAGATCGGATCTTGACGCTAATGAGAGGATATATTTAAAGGAGAGATGGAATATTTTATAGAATAAAAAACAAACAATTTATTTGTATAACAATAACGTGCTCAACGATTAATGACATTAAGCACGTTAGTTACTGAGTGACGTTTAGTCTTGCAGTTTTAAGTGAGCTAAAACACCTTCTAACTCATCAGCGCTGGTGTAAGAAATAACTAATTTACCCTTACCCTTACCATTGTCATTAATGGCTACTTTGGCGCCTAAATGATCCGTTAAGCGTTGTTGCAAACTGGCAATATCAGGATCCACAGCCTTGACGACTTTTTCAGGCTCACCTTTGAGTGTTTTTTGCACTAAGCGCTCGGTTTCACGGACCGTTAAACTTTTTTCGCTAACAATTTTTGCATTGTCACTTTGTGCTTCACCACTAAGGCCTAAAAGTGCTCTAGCGTGGCCCATATCGATGTCACCACGCTCTAATAACAATTTTACATCATCGTTAAGCGTATTGAGACGTAATAGGTTACTGACCGTTGTGCGCGACTTGCCTACTTCATCAGCGACTTGTTGATGCGTTAACTCAAATTCATTGATTAAACGGTCAAGTGCAACGGCTTCTTCCATCGCGTTAAGGTCTTCACGCTGAATATTTTCAATGAGCGCCATGGCCATGGTGGTTTGGTCATCAACATCTTTCACCAAACAAGGCACATCACTTAACTGGGCTATTTGCGCCGCACGCCAGCGACGTTCACCTGCAATAATTTCAAAACGATCGCTGTTGGCTAACTTACGCACAATAATAGGCTGAATGATGCCTTGAGTTTTGATCGAGCTCGCTAAATCATCCAATGCATCGGGTGACATGTCTTTACGAGGTTGAAACTCTCCACGTTGCAAAAACTCAACGGGTAAATGGCGTAATTCACCTTCTTGTTCAACCACATCATGGGTTACTCGTTTATCGGTTTCAACTTGCTTGGTGCGGGCGGTATGACTTGTGCTCAACAGCGCATCTAAACTCTTACCTAAACCACGTTTTTTTACTGACATTTTATCATTAACTCTATTATTATTTTTGATGACCAATTAACCTGCTAATGGCTTATCTAATTCTTGCTCTTCACGTCTTAACATCTCGCCTGCTAACGCTAAATACGCCTTAGACCCAGTTGATGATTTATCATAATACATCGCAGGCGCACCAAAGCTTGGAGCTTCAGCCAATCTCACATTACGTGGAATAACCGTGCGGTATACTTTTTCACCAAAATGTTGTTTCAATTGGTCAGATACATCATTAGACAAACGATTTCTTGGATCGTACATCGTACGCAAAATGCCTTCGATGACCAAATTAGGATTAACCACCGCGGCTAACTTACTAATAGTATCAACCAACGCCGTTAGACCTTCTAATGCAAAATATTCACACTGCATCGGCACTAAAATACTGTCAGCGGCCGACATCGCGTTAACCGTTAATAAATTTAGTGCTGGCGGGCAATCAATAAAAATATAGTCATAGTCATCAACTACCGATGCTAATGCATTTTTAAGACGCATTTCACGTGCAAAAAATTCAAGCAATTTGATTTCAGCGGCAGTAACATCAGCGTTCGCTGCGATTAGATCATAATGGCCCGATGTATTCTTAACAATAACGTCTTCAATGGGCATTTCATCAACCAATAAATCATACGCTGTTGTTGGTACTTCGTATTTATCGACGCCACTACTCATGGTTGCATTACCTTGAGGGTCAAGGTCAATCAATAGAACTTTACGTTTAGTGGCAGCCAATGACGCGGCCAAGTTAACGGCTGTGGTTGTTTTACCAACCCCACCTTTTTGATTTGCTACTGCAATAATTCGTGCCACAAGCTATTCCTTTATTGTTGAGAAGTTGCATGCTTAATAACGACCAAATGACGTTCACCGTCTAATTCAGGCACTACTAAAGAATGAATAACATCTAACGCTAACGTTGGTTTCAAGTTGGCTATTTCAGCGTCTGGTATCGCACCTTTTAGTGCATAAAATTTACCCTGCGAGTTGGGTAAATGATGACACCATTGGAGCATATCGTCCAGTGACGCAAAAGCGCGACTGATCACACCATCAAACCCTTGATTATCTTCAAATTCTTCAACTCGTGATTGAATTGGGGTAACATTTTTAAGCCCTAATTCATGAATGGCTTGTTTAATAAAGCGGATTCGCTTGCCTAAGCTATCTAACAAGAAAAATTCTTTATCAGGATTCAAAATAGCCAAAGGTAACCCAGGTAATCCAGGACCAGTGCCAACATCAATAAAACGTTTACCCTCTAAATGAGGAGAAACTACAACACTGTCCATAATATGCTTAACCAACATATCACTAGGGTTTCTGACCGAGGTTAAATTATAGGCTTTGTTCCACTTGTGCAGCAGTTCCACCAAAGTGATCAGTTTTTGTTGGTGTTGCGGTGAAATATCCAAATCACTTTGGGTAATCAGTTGTTGTAGTTGCTCTGCTAGCACATTAAGCACTCATTGAAGTAATATTGCGGTGAATTTTATAATGAATCATCAATATTACCAAGCGCGCAATGCGTTATCTTTGTTTATTTAGACGTGTATTGAACTTCTGTAGAATTTTTTGATAGTCGCCGTTTTGCTTTAGCTTAGAAAACCCACGATTAAAGCTCGCCACTAAGTTTTTATTGTTTGCCATACTTTTAGAAAACATCAATGTTAATGGCTCACTGTATATTTCTTCTGGTGAAAAAGTTAATACACGGCGTTGTCGTTTAGAGAACTTACGCGACAACATATCTTGTCCCACATCAAGAGCAATGGGAAAAGCATCAATGCGAGTACCAATTAATTTTTTAAAATTTATTTTATCTGAATTGGCTAGTTGTACCTTGATATGACCTTGTTGCTTAGCTAATTCAAATTGCTCACCGTAAACATAGGTTTTAGTCGCACCCATAATCACTTTTTTAGCGGCTGGCATAGCACTCCAATGTACGGGATTATTTTTGCGATAAAACAAGACTACTTTTGACGTAAAAATAGGATCTGAAAAGTCTGCAAAACGCTCACGATTTTTAGTCGGCGTCCAACCAACAGATGCATCGAGTTTTCCATTTTCAATAAGCTTAAAAATTTTACTCGATGACATATTGGTGAAGTTAGCGGTAATACCTTCAAGGGCAAAGGATTCTTTTACGATATGATTAAGCAACCCCTTATGGGGCAAACTTTGTGACATATAAGGTTTATATTCACTATACCCAATATTCACAGTTTGTCTGGCTTGCGTTACATTAAACAAAGACGAAAAAATTACAAATAACGTAATCGCCAATCCATGGTGTTTCATCATCTTCCCTAACCTATTTAATCATGACCTGCTCATGATTCGTCCAATAGTACTAATATTCAACAAAAACACAACCATTGGCACGAAAATCGTTAAAACAACCGTCGTGCCAAGTAGGTTAGCTCTCAGTGCTTGGGCTTGGGTTTGGGATAGGTTTTGCATTTTTATAGATCAATGAACGCCATAGCTTCTCAAGCGGTCCTTGTCCTTGTGTTGTTTGCCACCAATAAGCTAATCCAATTTGTATTACAGTCATGATGGCCGCAATCGCCATTAAGTGTTCTAATTGCCATAAGCCAAAATCATCCACTAATATGCCTCTAAACAGTATTGTCATCGTGATTGATTGGAAAATATAGAGCGACAGAGCCATTTTACCGGCATATTGAAACATCATTAACCACGTCGGGCGAGAGGTAACTATCTTGATTAAACGTGATGCTACAGCCAAAATAAGCAGAAAGCCGCCAATCCAATTAATCGGTGCCATAAACCAAAAGTCGACAGAAAATTCCGTCATAAAGATCATGCTTAATTGACTTACACTCATTACCGTACCCAGAGTGAAGAAACTCAGTTCAGCAAGGTTACTCATGCCGCGTAAAAAGAATCCGCGCTTCGCCAATGACATGCCAATGAGCATCATGCCACCAACAATCCAAAATAGTATCGGAAGGGCAAGAAACAACGCCGCTCCATGCGTAAGATTGTATTTAATCATATTGGCATAGTTGCCAGTTGCTGACTCAATCAAGGTATTAACGCTTTCTTGGTTATGAGGATAACCCATCATTGAAGCGCCAGTGTCCGTATCCATTTCAATGAAAGTTGTCGCAGATACTAGCAACATAATGAACATACCAACACTGAGGAAAATAATGCCGCGGCGCATCAGTTTACGCTCATCAAGTGCCACTGATTTATAAATTAATAAACCACATACCGCATAACTTAATAAAATATCACCATAAAAAAGAAAGGTTAGATGTAGAGCACCAAAGAGTACCAACCAACCTAACCGCGAACTAATGAGTTCAAAAGGGTCATAGTTTTTAGCTTGTGCACGCTGCCAAAAAACCACAAGTCCAGCGCCAAATAGCACGCAAAATAGCGATATAAAGCGCTCTTTTGCAAATAGGTATTGAAAAGCAAAAGCTAATTTATTGGTATCTGTAGCAGCCCCAGTCCAGTTAACATTGGGATAGGCAGGCTCTGGCATGGCAAACACTACAATATTCATAAACAGGATGCCTAAAATGGCAATGCCTCTTAATAAATCTAAACTAGCGATACGTTCCATGGAGTTATGTTGTGACATTGATCTTCCTTACAAAAAAAAGCCTATTGCTAGCAACAGGCTTTAAAAATTAATTTCTCGTTAATTATTCCGATTTTTCGGCGTTGTTTTCAGCTTCGTTTCGTAGAAAACCAGCCGCTTGCTCTTGTTGCTCAAGGCTCAGTTGACCTGGATTATGACGCGATGCTTCATTCACTTTCAAAATATTCTCAGCATGCTTTAAATCAACAGCATTGGTAAAACCGGCTATATTTTCACGGTTTTTCAAGAAACCACGAATTTCGTCAACAATAGCATTGAGTTCTAAATCATTTTTAGCCATCGACATAACATAGCGCGGCATTTCAACATTTTGACTGCCTGCTGTCGCAAAGGTACTACTAGTAATGCGAGAGCTTACAACCCACGGCGTAATCGATGATTTAACGACCACATTTTCACTGCGCGTTGAATCATGAATTGACATGCCTGTTGATATTTTTGACTCTGAGAACGTACCTTCTGTTTTGATATACATCAGCAGAGATTCAAATTGCAATTCAGCCCAAAACACATTAGCAAAGTTCTCTAACATGCGGCCTATTACAAAAATTATTTGCCACATAAAAATAGTACTAAGCAAACTAACAGCAATCATTGAACCCTGCTCAATCACAGGTTGTAAGTTACTAATCACTGTATTTTCACTACCGCGCATCGATGGTGGGTTGGCCACCAATTGCTTAACAAACTCGATTACAGTGCCGATTTGCTCACTTAAGGTATAAAACAAAACAGCCGCAATCACTAGCATCACTTGTCCCAACACAGTGCTAAGCAAACGCGCCCCTTTAAATGCAGGGTCAGCATCTACAGGTTTAAATTCAGGCTGAGTTTCTATTAATAATTGACCGGAAAATGCACCTTTACCTTGGCTCTCTTCATCTAACTTAGGATCAAAAGCACGATAAGTTCGATTAGGAATTTCTTTGTAACGACGATTAGCCAAGACAATGTTTTCAATATTGATGAAAATTTCGTTCGGATGTACTGACTCTTGCAGGTTTTCTCTAAATTCACTCACTTCAGTAACAGGCTGCGCCGCTTTAGTTCTTACCATCACCATGTACAGCACCAAACCACTGGTCACAAGACCTAGCGCTAGCAATAACGCTAAGCTTGGCCACGCAGAGAAAATAGTCACGTTCTCAAACAAACGCTGCGCTGATTGTATATCACCGAACTGCTGGCTAAATGCTTGGTACGCAAAACCAATAATCACAGGAAACAAAATAGAAAAGGCAATAATCTTAGCTAAACTCGCCGCACCAGCACTTTGCAGTGTTTTAACACGGTTAATACAAACCGCATTGGCAGAACTACGCCATGCTCCAATTAAATAAACCAATAGCAATAATGAAAAAGCAGGAATAATAATATGACCCGCTTGACCCGCTAGGCCACTCGATGACACAAAGTACGTTAAACCAAAGGCACCAAAGGCAACAACGGTAGTGATTAATACCGAGACAATTTCTTGTAAAATATTTCTAAATTGATAAGGCAAAAAGATCAGTTTAGGAAAAATAGAATGGACTAAGCGCCCCATCCAACCTTCAGGCTCTTTGAACGTAGTATTCTTTCGTCCCATTAACATAGATTCTAATTCAGAATCTTTATAAGCTAATGAACGAGATTTTCGCTCTTGCTTGGCATTATCGCTTTCACTCGTCGTATGATTGTAAGCCAATGACGAAGGGACGGAACGGCCAACAAAAAACTTAAATAAGAAATACAATCCGCGTCCAGCACGGCGTAGTCCTGCAACCAACAATATCAAACCAACAACGGCATAGACCCAAGCTTGCGTGAGATCGCTTTCAATAATAGTGGTCGTTTTAAAAATACTATACAAACCAATGAGTGCAGTAACTACGCCGCCAATTGCCCGGACCACGCCTTCTTGTTTAAATGGATTGTTTATCCCTAAACCCGAGGAACCAAAATCATATGCCATCAATATTTCCTTTTGAAATCAAAAATTAGTTTTTATATGGAAGCTAAAATACAGGACAACCATTTATCACACAATACTTTCCACAAATTTGCTCGCGTTCAGATGTTTTATTCAGTATTGATAAGGATCAAAATTCACCGACTTAAAATAAGTTAGGGTAAGACTACCGATTTTACTTTGGATGACTAAAATGCAAAAACCGTTGACATCAAACCCCATAAAAACTGCCTTAATTGGTTTTGGTGCCTCTGGCCAGCATTTACACTTTCCCTTGCTAAACGCCAACAAACATTACCGGTTAGTGGCGGTGTCTACACATCACAACAACGTCTCAAGTAAATTGCCTCACGGATGCAGCCAACGCTCTTTCACCCAAGTCATTAATGATCCCGTGATAGAGCTTGTTGTCATCGCAACACCTAATGACAGCCACTTTGAATTAGCTAAAAAAGCCTTAGAAAATGGCAAACATGTGGTGGTTGAAAAACCAATAGCATTACAAAATGAGCAAGTGAAAATACTGCTAGCACTGGCGCAACAAAAAGATAGGTTGATCACCAGTTTTCATAATAGATTATGGGATTGTGACTTTTTGGCTATCCAAAAATTATTGGCTGACGATAAACTGGGTTCCGTCCATTCTTATGCAGCGCGCGTTGATCGCTATCAACCTAAAGTTGTCGATAATTGGCGCAATAACCCTAACTACGGTGGTGCAGTCTGGGAATTGGCCCCTAATTTAATCGTCCAAGCACTGACATTATTTGGCGTGCCGACGAGCGTTTTTGCTGATATTACAACATTACGTGATCAGGCCAATGCCCCAGACAATTTTTATTTACGTCTTAGTTATCCCACCTTAAACGTAGAGCTAAGGACCAGCTGGCTTGTTAAACATACAGGTCCACGGTTTGTTATCCATGGAGATAGCGGTAGTTTCATCAAACAAGGCATTGACCCACAACATCAACAACTCAAAGAGGGTGTATCGCCTGCAGAAGCCCACTACGCGCAAGAAAAAATTGAAGATTGGGGATCCCTTTACACCAATAACAGTAACGAAGAAATATTATGTCCATCGCCTTTGGGGGATTACGACGCATTTTATCGCCACCTATTCGCGACCTTAAGATATGACATTCCAATGCCTTGTGATAATCAACTAGCCATTGATATGGTGAGCATTATCGAAGCCTCATACGATTCAAACGAGCAGCAACGCGTGATTAGTTTATAAATTATCAAAAACTTGCCCTAGCGCTCAGAGATACGCTAGAGCCAATCAAAATGCTATGTTATAGTATTACATTACCTTTCTCACCATAGTCACTAATGATCCTACTATTAAGCATTGCAGCGTTGTTCATGGGCCCGCTGTTATTCAATTACACTAGTAAAAACAATAATATGCTCGATTTATTTGACGGCTTTATCTTTGTTGTTATTGGTGGTTTAGTATTATTTCATATCTTGCCAGAATCGATAGAGACAGTAGGACTATGGAGTATAGCCTTTGTTTTAATGGGATTAATTGGGCCCAGCCTAGCTGAGCACCTCTTCCATAAAGCGGCTGCTTTAACACACAAAACAACCTTAATTCTTGGTGTTTTTGGGTTAGTGATTCATAGCCTTACCGATGGTGCGGCGCTCATTGAAGACCCTGATTTTGACCAATTAACCTTAATTATTGCTGTTATTGCCCACCGATTACCCGTTGGTTTAACGGTGTGGTGGTTGTTACGCCCGCATTTTGGTAAAGGCATTGCGTTATTAGTCTTAGGTTTGATGGCCGCAGGCACAGGTGTTGGCTCGGTTATGGGTGAACAATGGTTACCACAACTTACCCCCAGTGCTATTGCACTCATTGAAAGCTTTATTGCTGGCTCGGTATTGCATGTGGTTTTTCACCGTCCTTACGCAGAGCATCATCACAGTCCACAACAAACCCAAACACATTACGACGGTATAGGCTCTCTAATCGGCGTGATTTGCTTAGTGGTTATTTTACTTACTGGCCACGAACACGAGAACGAACAAGCACATCAACAAGTGGATTTATTTGTCGAGCTAGCGCTGACCTTATCTCCTTTTTTACTCGCTGCTTACTTTCTGTCAAGTATGACCAAACTGTTCTTTTCTGATAGTTACTTTATTAAACTTGATAATGATCGGCCTTCTAAATTTCAAACATTACGCGGCGCCCTTATTGGCCTACCTTTACCTTTTTGTATTCCCGACGCGACCAAAGCGTATAAATTACTGCAAAAGCAAGGAGCGAATGCCACTATGGCACTGGCCTTTTTAGTCTCAGCCCCTATTTTGGGGTTTGAATCCTTGCTGATTTCACTGCCACTTTTAGGCATCGAAATAACCGGTGTTAGACTATTATGTGCATTGGTTATCATTATATTTGTCGCCTTAATGCTGGCGCGCTTTATTCCTGCACATCAAATTGCCCAACCCGAAAAACAAAACGAGATAGCTAATAAATTACAGCATGCTTTGCGTCATGGTTATGAACACTTACTCGACCATACCGCGCCATGGTTAATGGTTGGACTCGTCTTAGCCACCTTATTAACCTTTGGTGACCATCAAGCACAATGGTTTGATATATTTTTAGTCGCAGCGATGGCGCTTCCATTTAGATTATGTGCCACTGGAATCACTCCGTTGGCAGCTGCTATGTTAGTCAGCGGCTGGAGTCCTGGTAGTGCGTTGGTGTTAATGTTAATCGGACCATCAATTAGCCTTGAATTACTTAAATTTATTACCAAACAACACGGTAAAGCTGTCGCCATTGGCTTTAGTCTACTACTACCTAGTGTCGTTATTGCTTGTGCCTACATGATTGATAGCTCGATGAGTTTTTCTATTCCGCAGTGGGTACGCTTAAATCATGAAGCTGGCACCAGCCTATTTGAAATTATATGTTTAAGCCTTATTGTGGTGTTAATTTCGTGGTCTTTATTACGACGTGGTGCCCGTTCATTTGTCGCTGAACTACTGCCTAAATTAGAGCTGTTTAGTCACAAACATCATCACCATTAATGTGCAGTGCTAAAACCTAATTGTCCCTCAAAAAGTTGAGTGACTTTTAACGTTAATGACTCTAAATCGCTGCTATCGTAAGGTTGTAATTGTCCATACCCCCAAATCGGGCCAGGCCAGCAGGCATCATGTTCAAAACGAACAACATGATGTACATGCAACTGAGAAACAACATTACCTAATGCCGCCACATTCATGCTGTCCCCCTTAAATATTGTCATTAGCTGACTAGCGACTAAGGCCGATTCTTGGCATAGCGCAATCTGCTGTTGCTCAGTTAATTGATAACTTTCTGTGATGCCATTAATTTGTGGTACCAATATACACCAAGGGTATCGGCTATCCTTACTGAGTAATAACCGAGACAACTTAAAATTACCAATAGTTACCGTATCTTGTGCTAGTCGTTTATCTAATTCAAACATCGTTAATTCCTTATTTATTACCGTATATATGACAGTCACAAAAACGTCATATCACTGAAATCTCTTTGTCATCTAAATGACATTTAATAGTGCGATAAATGACTAGTAAATGGCTTTATCATCATGAAAATAGCAACGCTTTCAAAACTCTCAACCACCTTATTATTTGTTATCGCTTTTACCCTTGCGGGCACATTATGGTGGAGTGCTAGCACTTTACATCATCACGATGTTCGTCAACAATCGTTTCTAAACATTAAACAGCAATTTAGTATTGATATACAAAGAATAATAGCTGACTATTTAAACCATGGTGATGCGGCAAAATTAACCTTAGCCGAAAAAAAGTTGCAAGAAATAGAATTATTACTTAACAATTTTTCGTCTATATCAAGCAATATATCTCCTGCTATCACACAGCTTAAAAATGATATTAATCATAAATATCGCGCTGCCGGTAAGCTCAGTGGCAACGAACAACAACTGCTAATGCATGCTGAAAAAGAAATGTTTGCTATCAGCTCCAGTTTAGAAAACTACCTACTCGACCATACAACCTCTCACACAGAACAAGTGAAAGATTACACTCACGCATTGTCCCAATTAATCAGCCTTAGCTACAACTTGTCATTACAACGACAAAAATACTTTGATAAAAAATCGCCTAAAATACTCGCTTATATTCAACAAATTAATACCCAACAAAAGTCATTGTTAATACAACTCAAAGGGATTGAAGTCTATGGTATGTCATTGAATCAATCCGATGAAGTAGATGATGACCCTTTGTCAGCGCTTGACGATGACGAAGAAGAAAACATCATTGAAGAACAACTCAATGAACTGAGCAATTTACTGGCTCGTTATCCCCGTGAAATTAAAAAGACAGAAACCAATATTAAGATACAAAAGTTAATAATAACCGAGCTAAATAAAACACTTAAAGATATTGATCAACAGTTAATCACCCTTGGACTACATCTTTCAACACAACAAAACACCGTAAAATCCCACGTTAATCTCGTGCAAGCAGCGATAACAGCAACACTGTTATTATTTGGATTATTGGCATGGTGGTTTCAACATAAACATATTATTTTGCCACTGCAACGCCTCAACATTGGATTTAGCCAGTTAATAGACAGCAACGAAGCACAACCGCTAATACTTGCCAACAATGGTTCAGAGGTCGCAGAGGTTGCCAATAAATTTAATATATTATTAGATCGTAGTGCTCAGCAGCAGCAACAAAAAGAAGCTCAGCTCAATACCGTTCAACATGATTTAACCCAATTATTGGGGGAATTTGAACAAGTGAGCTCTCATATTAGCAGTGGTGTTAATGATGTAGAACATGCACAAACACTCATGTCTCAAGTCAAAGAGCTGGCCGATGAAGTAGACACCAACTCGGTGCATATTCAGCAATCAGCGTCTTCAACGGTTCAAGCGATGGATGAGAGTCACCAGCGGGTACAACAGGTGATTAACTCAACGCAATCAGCAAATATAGCCATAGAAAATAGTAAAAAATCTATCAATCACTTATTGTCCTCGGTCAATAGCGCTACCACCATAGTCGATGTAATCAGCACCATTTCAGATCAAACAAATTTACTAGCGCTAAACGCCGCTATCGAAGCCGCACGCGCAGGAGAACACGGAAGAGGTTTTGCAGTAGTCGCCGATGAAGTGCGTCAATTGTCAGTGAAAACACAACAATCTCTAGAAGATATTTTAACCATATTCAAACAACTAAAGATTTCATCCAATGATCTCGCCAGTGATATTACCAAGATGAGCGAAGCGACAACACAACAATCCAAAGACTCTAACGCCCTGCTAAACACAACCTCGCAGGTAAGTGAGCAAACAAAATCATCATTATCCGCCGCCCAAGATGGAGTGACCAACGCCAGCAATCAACGTCATAACATTTTAGAGTTTAACCAATTGATGGATAATCTTAAAAATAGCAGTGAACGCTCATCCAATACGAGTCAATTGATGGTCAATCAACTATCCACCCAAATAACACGTATCGTTGCCACGTTTACCAATTAATGGATATTAACACTAAGAAATATCACTCAAGAAGTCTTTTCTTTTGACGTTGAAAATTGATTTCGTTGCTTATAAAAATGAAACAACACACTCAGAGTAATGAGCTGAGCAATGGTTGATAGAACGGAGCCTTCAAATCCAAAGTCCCCCCCATTTAATACATTGCTATCAACAATGGTTGTTTCAATTAATGAATATGAATCAAGACCACTTACATTAAAACCTAAGTGAGTTTGGAAGAAATTCCAACCAAAATGTAGCCCCACAGCCATCCATAGATTTTTCGTATATAAGAAAAATGCCCCTAACATGACGCCCGCCAAGACAAGGTCGACAAGCCCCATTACCGAAATGTTGTCGTTACCTAAATGAAAAATAGCAAAGATAACCGATGAAAATATGAGGGAGGATGTTGCGGAATAACAAGTGAGGAATTTACTGAGAATATAACCTCTAAAAACGACCTCTTCGCCAAAAGCGACCGCAAAGAATCCAAATAAAGAGAAGAGTAATTCTGTCTTACTTAAATTGACATTTTTAATGGTTACTTCGCCTAGCAATGTGAGTAATCCAAAACCACACGCCATAATTAAGCCGCCAATAACAATACCATAGGCAAATTCACCACCTCGCTCCCTGATGGATAAACCAATGTTTTTTAATGGCATTGTATCGCTAATATTCACAAACATGATGACGACGGAAAATGAAACTATGGCGGAAATAATGGCAATGACAAAAAACTCACATTCGGTAAGCACCAAGGCACCTTCTAGCGAGATATCAGCAATGAGGATAAAAATAGCCTGGCTCACGAACTCAAAGCAGACATAGCAGAAGAGAAAAAATAAAATATTGACCCAAGTATTAAACTTAGTTTCCATGATACATCCTTGTATTTATATGGTGTGCGGTAAATATTGTAGCCTATGTCATTGCTGCTTGTACATATACGTCAAATCGATTGGCTTTAGAATCCAAATGCATGCTCGGTTTTATATTATTTAAATGCTCGGCATAACTTGGCCGTTTAACCACAACCCGCTTAATGGCGGCGTTAAGCGCTAAAGGTAATAAATTGTCAGCGTCTGGATCGCTGCCCACTAAACTTTGAAATACACGCATTTCTTTTTTGACGGCGGCTGATTTTTTACGGTGCGGAAACATAGGATCGAGATACACCACGTCATGACTATTGGTCAGTGAAGACAACCCCTCTAACGAGTTATGATGTTGCAAGGTGAGTCTTTCTGATAACCATTCGCCAATTTCTGCATCTTGATAACCGCGTGTAAGCCCGTCATCTAACAAAGCTGCCACCACAGGTGAACGCTCAAACATAGTGACAGTGCAACCTAGGCTCGCCAACACAAAAGCATCACGACCTAGGCCTGCTGTAGCATCAAGTACCGTGGGATTGGCGCCCGATTTTAATCCGACAGCTTTAGCAATCAATTGGCCACGGCCACCACCAAATTTGCGACGATGAGCGACAGCACCATCAACAAAATCGACAAATACAGCGCCCAATTTAGGTTCATCTAATTTAACTAACTGTAGGCGATCGCTGGTTAATTGCAGTTGAAACTGATGACTGTCATCAGTCTGCGTCGCTAAATTCCAACGCTCTGCTAATAATTTAGCCTGTGGTACTAAAGCATCGTTGTCTGCAACAACCGCTACATTAAATACTGGCATTATTGGCTAAACCCAACACGATTATCACCCACGCTATAAGCTAAAATCATGCTCATTTCGGTCAGTGATAAACCACATTGTTTATGCCATTCATTAAACTGTTTTTGCACCGCTTTAAGGCTCGTTTTTGACTGTAAGCCCCCCGATATAACGCTGCGACTTCTCATGTAAGCTTCAACGTCAGAAGACAGACGAAACGTATCTTTGCCTAAAGCGCGCAAGATGTTGTAACCCGTAAAACCGCCTAAACGACTACCACGGCGTTTGAATAAATCACACAAGCCAATAATGTCATCAATAGGCCAATTAGCAATAAACTCACCAATAGGGCCATGCTCTCGTTCAAGATCGCTGATGAGCTGTGCGTTGTCACGAATGGTGCACACTTTTTTAAGGTTACGAATAATCTTAGGATCCGTGGCTTTTCGTTCCACCATTTCATCAGGCATCATTAAAATTTTAGCGACATCAAAATCGAAAAAATGTTCTTCAAATGAAGGCCACTTAGCTTCAACCACACGCCATACAAACCCTGACTGAAACACAGACTTGGTCATTTGAGCCAATACGCGATCTGACGTTAATTGTGCTAAATCACTGTTTGGCGCAGGTTGATAAACCAGACTCGCCAAAGCCTCTTCGCCGCCTTTTCGCTCGGCAGCGCGAGAAATAATAGCTTCAAATTGCTCGACTTTCGCGTCACCTGTTTGCTCTAGAATTTGAGTACTCATTTAAGCGGCTTCTATGCCGCTATGACGTAATAATGCGTCTACTTGAGGTTCACGTCCCATAAAGTTTTTAAACAATTGCATAGGTTCTTGTGAACCACCTTGTTCGAGTACGCTTTCTAGGAATGAAAGGCCCGTATCACGGTTAAAGATACCTTCTTGTTCAAAACGAGAAAAAGCATCTGCAGACAAGACTTCAGCCCACTTATAACTGTAATAACCAGCTGCATAACCACCAGCAAAAATATGTGAAAAACCATTTTGGAAGCGATTAAAACTTGGTGGTATCACTACCGAATATTGCTCACGCACTTCATTAAGAACAGCACCGACTTGGGCGCCTTTTACAGGATCAAACGTAAGATGAAGTTTGAAATCAAATAAAGAAAATTCAAGCTGACGAATCATTTGCATTGCACTGTGATAATTACGCGCGGCCAATAACTTATCTAACATGGCTTTAGGTAAGGGTTCACCGGTTTCATAATGGCCAGAGATAAAGGCTAGTGCCTCTTCTTGCCAACACCAATTTTCTAAAAACTGACTAGGTAGTTCAACCGCATCCCACGGTACACCGCTAATGCCAGAAACCGCTGAAATATCAATTTTAGTCAGCATGTGATGCAAACCATGACCAAATTCATGAAACAAAGTCACTAATTCATCATGGGTAAATAAGGCAGGTTTGTCACCAACAGGCTTATTAAAGTTACACGTTAAGTAAGCTACAGGATCTTGTAATTCACCCGCCTGAGTCACACGACGCGCTAAACAATCGTCCATCCACGCACCGCCACGCTTGTTAGCGCGCGCATATAAATCTAAATAGAAACCACCACGGTGCTCACCATTGCGATCACTAATATTGAAATATTTCACATCTTCGTGCCACACATCAACATCTGTTTGTTGGGTAATCGTTAAACCATATAAACGTGATACCACTTCAAACAAACCTGCCACGGCTTTGTCTTCTGGAAAATAAGGTTTTAGCTCTTCATCGCTAATGGCATAAGTATGCTGTTTAAGCTTTTCGCCGTAATAGCTCATATCCCAGACTTGCAAGTCAATGGCGTTGTGATGCTCTTTAGCAAAGGCTAATAGCTCATCTAAATCACGCTTGGCTTGAGGTTTTGATTTAGCGGCTAAATCTTCTAAGAAATCGACAACTTGCTGAGGCTTTTCGGCCATCTTAGTCGCAAGCGATTTGTCAGCAAAGCTATCAAATCCTAGTAACTGCGCTATTTCATGACGCAGGGCCAAGGTCTCGCTAATAATGTCACTGTTATCCCACTCTCCAGCCGTTGGCCCTTGATCTGAGGCTCGGGTGCAGAATGCCGTATACATTTCTTCTCGAAATGACGCACTGTCTGCATACGTCAACACAGGTAAGTAACTTGGAATATCTAATGTGAACAAGTAACCGTCGAGATCTTTCTCTTGAGCCATCGCTTTAGCCGCATCGATGGCGCTTTGTGGTAGACCGGCTAATTGTTTTTCACTGGTCATTAATTTTGACCAACCAGCCGTGGCATCCAAAACATTGTTACTAAAGTTAGATCCTAGCTCAGACAAGCGTTTACTAATTTCGCCATAGCGTTGCTGCTGCTCAGGCCCTAGCGCAATACCCGATAGTTTAAAATCACGTAAGGCATCATTAATCACTTTCTGCTGAACACTGGTCAACAGCACAAATTCATCACTATCAGCGACCGATTGATACGCTTTATAAAGCGCGGAATTTTGGCCAACCCAGGTGCTATATTCGCTGAGCGCTGGTAAACACGCTTCATATGCTTGGCGTAGTTCTTCACTATTTAAAACGCCATTAAGATGCCCAACGGGTGAGAATATACGGCCCAATTTATCATCAGACTCTTCTAGTGGTGCTACTAAATTGTCCCATGTATAGGCTTCATCTAAGGCCAAAACCTGTTCAATACTTTCTCGACACAATTCAATCGCCGCTTTTACCGCTGGTTCTACATGTGCAGGTGTTATTTTGCTAAACGGAGGCAATCCGGTCATCATAAATAATGGGTTATCGTGTAATTGTTGAGAAGCATTGCTCATGGTGGAATTCCTAAAATTAGTCATTACTACTTAAGATGGGGCTGTTTGAGCTGCATTTCAACCATTATTTGTTATTAAAAACTGAAAGTTTTTTAATATCGGCAAGGTCTATCAATACCATCGAAAACTCATGCTCGTATTCCGTTTAAATGGCGTTATACTGAGTCCATATTTTTAATTCCCTGCACATTAACGACTAGGAAACCCCATGATTGAAGAATTTGATTATATCTCTATAGGCGGCGGTAGTGGCGGCATTGCCAGCGCAAACCGCGCATCAATGCACGGTAAAAAATGCGCCATCATAGAAGCAAAAGCAATGGGCGGCACCTGCGTCAATGTTGGCTGTGTGCCTAAAAAAGTCATGTGGTATGCCGGACATATTGCTGAAGCCTTAACTTATGCCCCTGATTATGGTTTTGAATTTACACGCAGCGGCTTTAACTGGTCACAACTCGTTAAAGAACGTGAAGCCTATATTGGCCGCATACACGACTCTTACGATCGCGTTTTAGGTAAAAATAACGTCACTGTCATTAATGGTTATGCACGCTTTGTCGATAAAAATACCGTAGAAGTAGACGGTAAACAATATCGTGCTAAGCACATCACTATTGCGGTTGGCGGCACACCCGTCATGCCAGATATTGAAGGTGCTCAATATGGCATCGACTCAAACGGTTTCTTTGCCCTGCAAGAGCAACCAAAGCGTGTTGCTGTCGTGGGCGCGGGTTATATCGCCGTTGAATTAGCCGGTGTAATGCATGCTTTAGGTAGTGAAACACATTTATTAGTACGCCGCGATAAGCCACTGCGCGCTTTTGACGACATGCTTAGTGATACGCTGGTTGAAATTATGGCGACTGAAGGTCCAACTCTTCATACCCAAAGCACCCCTAAATCGGTCATCAAAAATAGCGACGGCTCTCTAACGCTTAATTTAGAAAATGGCGAAAGCATCGACGTTGATTGCTTGGTATGGGCAATTGGCCGCCGTCCAGTTACAGAGAACTTAAACCTTGAAGCTGCTGGCGTTGCCACTGATGAACGTGGTTACATCCCATCGGACAAATATGAAAATACTAACGTTGACGGTATATACGCCCTTGGCGATGTGTGCGGTAAAGTAGAATTAACACCGGTGGCTGTTGCGGCTGGTCGTCATTTGGCTGAGCGCTTATTTAACAACAAAGTTGATGCGCATTTAGATTATACCGACATTGCAACCGTTGTATTTAGTCACCCGCCCATCGGTACCATTGGCCTGAGTGAAAACGATGCCATTGAGCAGTTTGGCAAAGACAACGTTAAAACCTATGACTCACAATTTACGGCTATGTACAGTGCTATCACTAAACATCGTCAACCAACGCGCATGAAATTAGTGTGTGCCGGTGACAATGAAAAAGTTGTTGGCCTGCATTGCATTGGTTTCAACTGTGACGAGATTATTCAAGGTTTCGCGGTTGCTATCAAAATGGGCGCCACCAAAGCTGACTTTGATCGTACAGTAGCTATTCACCCAACTTCCGGTGAAGAGTTTTGTACCATGAAATAGTCCCGCAAATTTGGGCTAACTTAGCGTTATGTTAAGTTAGCTTCAATAAACTAATTAAGATTTCATTGTGATTACTTATCAACTGCTACCCGCTATCAAAGCCCCTCTGATCAATAAATACTACAAAGCGCATCATGTTAGTGGCAGCGCCGCCAGCCATAATATTGTAATGGTGGCTCGCTATGATCAGGCTATTGTTGGTGTTGCTCGATTAGTTCCTATTGATCAGCTGTGGTTTTTAACTGGCGTTCATGTTGATGAAAGCCAGCGTGGTTTAGGTATTGCCAGTGAATTAGTGAGGCAACTGTGTATTCAACAAAAGGAAATTTACAGTTTTCCATTCGACTATTTAATGCCATTTTATAAACGACTTGGCTTTGAACTCGTCACACCAGATGATTTGCCGTGTGAGCTAGCGCAAAGGTTTAATGCCTATGTAAAACAAGGTCGTAAAATACTTGCTATGATGAGAGTCTGTTAAGGCAATAATAAAAAATAAGGTGCTGTAATGATAAATAAAAGTATTCCCCTGACCGATATTCACCGCCATCTCGATGGTAATGTCAGATTGCAGACCATATTAGATCTAGGTCGCCATTTTAACGTGGCACTACCTGCCGATAACATTATTGACTTAAAACCCCATGCTCAAGTGGTTGAAAAAGAGCCATCATTAATGGCTTTCCTAGCCAAGTTGGATTGGATGGTTGGTGTGATTGGCGACTTAGACGCTGCACGCCGCATCGCATTTGAAAATGTAGAAGATGCCTTTAACGCAGGTCTCGATTATACCGAACTGCGTTTTAGTCCTGGTTATATGGCGATGAGCCATAACCTTAGCACGCAAGGCGTCGTTGAGGCCGTCATTGATGGCGCTAGAGCTGGCCAAGAAAAATTTGGTATCAAAGTGAACCTCATAGGCATTTTATCGCGCACTTTTGGTGTCGATGCCTGCCAAGTAGAGCTTGATGCCTTGCTCAGTCAAAAAGATAAATTAGTCGCCATTGATTTAGCCGGAGATGAGCTCGGTTTTCCAAGTGATTTATTTGTTAGTCAATTTAAACAAGCGAGAGACAGTGACCTCAATATCACCGTGCACGCTGGTGAAGCGGCAGGCAGTGAAGCAATTTGGTACGCCATTGAGAAATTAGGGGCAAACCGAATTGGCCATGGGGTTAAAGCTATTCATGACAATAAACTGATGGATTATTTAGCACTTCATCAAATTGGTATTGAGTCGTGCCCTACGAGTAACATTCATACCAGTACCGTAAGTGACTATGAGTCACATCCTATCGCTAAGTTTTTAGATCACGGCATTAATGTGTCACTTAATACGGATGATCCCGGTGTGAGTGATATCGATATTGAATATGAATACACCGTGGCAGCAAAAGCTATTGGATTAACACCAGCTCAATTATTAACATTGCAACAAAATGGGCTCAGACAAGCGTATTTGTCAGCGAGTGAAAAACAGCAGCTGATCGATAAATGTAAGAATAGATAAGACCACACTCCCCAAATTCCCCCAAACAAACCGCTCAGTGATTTGTTTGGGAAATTTTACTCATTAGCCCTCAACGCAAACCTCACGAACTCGACTTTTTAGATCATTAATCCCATTCATTTAACCTTTCTTAAATTAGTATTATAAATAGCTAAGTGTTTGCTGTATTTTAGTAGCGCCAACGACAACATTTTACATAATCCACACAACAAACAATAATTTAGGATAGACAGGTCATTGAATAACAAATTCCTCATTAAGCCCTTTTTAATGCAGCAACTTCGATACCCTGCAACATGGTTAGTGATAGCTGTTTGCTGTATTCCTTTTCTGCTTCTTACATTAGGCGGGTTAGAAGCGATCGCAACGTGGTTTATGCCATCGCAATTACAACTCAATAATTTATGGCAAATTTGGACACCCACCTTTGTTCATTACACACCACTGCATTTATTCTCAAACCTTGCGATTTGGTGGTTATTGGCCACAAAAATTGAACACGAGTCATCACGTAATCTCATCCTCTTTTTTGTTGTTAGCGCCGCCTTTTCTAACCTGTGTCAATGGCTGGTAACTGGCAGTGAGTTTGGTGGTT